>Ga0209702_10000124_pt1 | contig 142047 bp, 109 predicted proteins | sample FRY01_FD_187210 | JGI IMG/M metagenome (GOLD analysis project Ga0209702, IMG submission 187210) | Freshwater microbial communities from Lake Fryxell liftoff mats and glacier meltwater in Antarctica - FRY-01 (SPAdes) (version 2) | ecosystem: Environmental > Aquatic > Freshwater > Ice > Glacier...
CTTCAATTATTCCTCAACCTGATAGGGCTAAATCAATCAAACCACAACTCTTTTGATCCAACCACCAGTTTTCTCAACACAACTAAAATCAGTTGATTGAAAAAAGAGGGTTTTTAAGGGATGACTACATAGGTTTTAAAACACAAGAAGTTGCAATTTCAAATTCTATGTCTGTCAAATTAGTAGAAGATTTGAAAAATTTATCAGAAGTGATTGTTACCGGTTATGGTACGCAGAACAAGAGAGAAATTGCAGGCTCAATTTCTACAATCAGTAGCAAAGAATTTGCTCAAGTTCCAATTGCTTCTTTTGACCAAGCTTTACAGGGTAAGGCGCCAGGTATTTTGGTACAGTCAAACTCGGGTCAACCAGGTGCTGCAGCAAATATCTTAATTAGAGGTGCTGGTTCTGTAATAGGAAGTACTACTCCTTTATACATTGTTGATGGTATAGAGATTACTGCAAACGATTTTTCATCTTTAAACTCAGGCGATTTTGAAAGTATTGCAGTGTTAAAAGATGCAATTTCAACTTCTCAGTACGGATCTAGAGGTTCTAATGGTGTAATTGTTATTACAACAAGGAAAGGACAAGCTGGCGCAACTAAATTAACCTATGACGTTCAGTATGGAGAATCAAATCTTCCAGCAAGTAAATTGAGATTAATGAACTCTAATGAGAAATTAGATTATGAGCTTGCAAATGGAAATCCTTACGATTGGACCGCTGCTGATTTAATAGCTTTAAGAGCAATAGAAACAGATTGGGAAGATGTTTTGTACAGAAAAGGCGAAACAGTAACACACACAATTGGTGCTTCTGGAGGTAATGAAAAAACTACTTTTTTCTTATCAGGTTCTTATTTTGACCAAACAGGTACCGTAAAAGAAACAGGCTTAAAACGTACAACTGGTAGAGCAAATATCGAGAATAAATCAGGCAATTTTATTTTTGGTTTAAATTCATCTTTTGGATATTCTTTATTTACAAATACTGATGAAAATAATACTGGTATTTCTACACCATTAAATGCAGCAAGATGGACAAATCCATACGAAAATCCTTTTGATGCAAGTGGAGCTTATACAGATATAGTATCTGGCCAGCCAAACGGTTTAAAAGAGATCGAATTAAATTTTAGAGATAGAAAACAAGTTAAAGGAGTAGGAAATGCTTATGTTACGTACGCTGTTCCATTTTTAAAAGGTTTGAGTCTTAAAACTAACCTAGGAGGTGATTTTAGAAATAATGAAAATACAGAATTTACTGATCCAACTACTCAATTAGGTAGAGCACAATTGGGTAATAGAGGTAGTTTCTCGAGAGGAATCAACCGTTATTTTAGATATACGAGTACATCCTCTATTAATTATGCTACTACTATAAATAAGGATCATACTTTTTCTGTAGGATTATTTAATGAGATTGTGAAAACTAATTCTGCAAGTTTTCAATTTGTAGGTTACGGTTTAGGCGGAGCTTTTCAAAATGAAGCAGGTATTACTCCTGGAAACTCTACGAATAATTTTATTCCTGCTGTTGGTGGCAATGGTGGTATAAATGCATTGTTATCATATTTCGCTATGGCTAATTATGGTTACAAAGGAAAATATTATTTACAAGCAACAGTACGTAGAGACGGATCTTCTAGATTCGGTGCAAATAAAAAGTATGCAAATTTTGGTTCGGTAGGAGCTAGTTGGATAGTTTCTGACGAATCTTTCTTGTCTGGATTAAAAGATAGCTTTTTAGACGAATTAAAGTTTAAAGTTAGTTATGGTTCTGCTGGTAATCAAAATGGTATTGGTAATTTTTCATCAAGAGAACTTTATGGTAGATCTGTTTATAATGGAGTAAGTGGATTAGTCCAAAATAACCTAGCAAATCCAGAGTTACAGTGGGAAAGAAAGTCGACATTTAATACTGGAATAGAATTTTCTACTTTTAAAGGAAGATTTTCAGGTGCATTAGAATATTATAATTCACTTACAACAGATTTGTTTTTAGATAAGCAATTATCAAGAACTACTGGAAATAGATCTTTAACATCAAATATTGGGGAATTACAAAATTCTGGAGTTGAGGCCTCTTTAAATATAGGCGTTATTAAATCTCAAAATTTCACTTGGGATATTAACGCTAGTTTAACTTACAATGAAAATAAAATAAAGAAGTTAGAAGATGGTCAAACTGAAATTATTGGAGGAGTTACTATTAATAGAATTGGAGAGTCTGTAAATTCTTTTTATGTTGTGCCAACAGCTGGTGTAAACCCTGCAAATGGTGCTCAACAGTATCGTAAACTAGATGGTAGTATTACCGAAAATTATGATGCAGCTGATAGAATTATAGCGGGTGAATCTCAAATTCCTTATTTTGGTGGTTTTGGAACAACTTTAAGCTATAAAGGATTCTCTTTAAATACTTTTTTCAGTTTTGTGAGCGGAAATGAAATCTTTAATAACGATCGTACTAACGTTGTATTTCCTTTCTATTATTATGATAATCTAGCAGCAGAAAACTTAAGAGAATGGAGAAATGTTGGCGACATTACTGATGTTCCAAGATTTGATGATACTTTCGAAACAAGTACGACTAGATTTGTAGAGTCTGGAAATTTCTTAAGATTAAGAAATGCTACATTCTCATATCAGGTGCCAAGTAATTTATTACAGAAAGCAAAGATTAGCAGTGTTAGATTATTTGTTCAAGGACAAAATATTTATACTTGGCATAAATTCTTAGGATATGATCCTGAGATTTTTGGAGGTGTAAATAATGGAGCTCAATATCCTGCATTAAGAACCTTTACAGTTGGATTAAACATAGGACTATAATTAACTGACTGAATTACGATAATTAAAATATAAGATATGAAATTAAATAAGATATTAACAGTAGCTGTATTAACAACTTCTATGTTGTTTTCAGCTTGCAGTGATGTCATCGAGGTAGAGCCGATTTTTCAAAAAGATGGTGCTCAGATTTTTAAGTCTCTTGATGATTATCAATTTGCTTTAACAGGCTCTTACGCTTTGTTAAGACAAACGGGTTATTTTGGTAGTGGTGGGCAAACAACCAGCACTTGGGCTAATTTACCCGATATGATGGCAGATAATTTAGTTCAAACTTCCGAAGATTTAGCCAACTGGCAACCACAAGTGGATTGGACATTTAACACAACAGAAGATGACGTAGAAATAGCATGGACTGCTGCTTATTCTGTTATAGCACAAGCAAACTTAACTTTAAGAGGTATAGATGCTTTTGCAACTCAAGATGCTGCAAGAGTTAATCGCATTAAAGGGCAAGCTTTAGCAATAAGAGCAATGGCACATTTTGATATACTTCGTTTTTGGGGTGAGGATTACGTAAGAAATTCTACTAAAAAAGGAATACCTTATATTACAGAAGTAAACATTGATCTAAAACCAGCTCGTTTAACTGTTAAAGAATCATGGGATAAAATATTTGTAGACATGTTAGCTGCAGAAACAGCGTTAGCTTCTGTTACAGGTTTAAACACAGCAACAAATAAATCAAATTTAGATGTTAATGCTGTGAGAGGTTTGTTAGCTAGAATGTATCTATATGCCAAAGATTACATAAAGGCAGAAAGTTATGCAACAACTGTTATTAGTGCTGTCCCATTAGCATCAAAAACTAGTTTTCCTGGTATCTGGAAAGATGCTTCAGCCTCAGAAGTTCTTTGGTCGGTAGCTTATAATGCTGGCGAAGGTTCTCCGGCTACAGGAGTTCATGCAGGTGCAAATAATAGAAATAGATTTAGACCAGAACCTGCCCTAGAGGCAACATTTGATCAATCTAATGATATAAGATTTAATTCATATTTTTCTTCAAGAGTGAGATCTGGTAATAGTAGGAGAATATTATCTAAATTTTTAGGAAGACTTACAGCAATTGATAATTTAGTTAATTGGAAAGCTTTAAGAACTGGTGAGATGTATTTAATTAGAGCAGAAGCTAGAGTATTACAGGTTTTACCGAAAATTGCACTAGGACTTGAAGATTTAAACGAATTAAGAGCTGCCAGAATTAATGGTTACATTCCTGTTAATTTATTGGGTCAGTCATTAATTGATGCTATTGCTTTAGAACGAAGAAAAGAATTAGTAGGTGAAGGACATAGATGGTTTGATTTAAAAAGAACTTCTAAAACAGTTGCAAGGACTACAGGTATCTCAACAACGGTCCTTAACTTGGCTCCTTCATCTAAATACTGGACATGGCCAATACCTCAAGATGAGATTGATGCTAATAAGGCTATATCATCGCAACAAACAGAATTGTGGTAGTTGTAAATTAAAATATTACTGTTAGGGGCTTTCTGAAAATCAGAAAGCCCCTTTTGCTTTATAGTGAAATATTAATGCATTACTTCAATAGATACTTTTTATTTTAATTCCTATAAATTGGTGTTTCATCCATATTTACGGATTCATTTTTTTTTATTTTTTTTTGAATCCTTTAATCCTACTTCTCAAAATTTACCTTAAGTATTTTTATGCGCTAATTTTTCCCTTTCATTTCCACAACCCTTTGCACTCCCCTAAATTTTACGCAAATTTGTTTCCCGCTTATGATCAAAAAAGAAACCATAGATAAGATTTTAGAAACTGCTATTGTAGAAGAAGTGGTAGGCGATTTTGTGTACCTCAAAAAGCGTGGTACCAGCATGATTGGTCTTTGCCCTTTTCATGGCGAGAAAAGCCCTTCTTTTCATGTTTCCCCCTCAAAAGGTATATACAAATGTTTTGGTTGTGGAAAAGGTGGCGATTCTGTTAATTTTATCATGGAGCATGAAAAGTACTCGTACCCCGAGGCTTTAAAATACATTGCTGCAAAATATAATATAGAAGTTGAAGAAACAGAGGTTAGTCCCGAGTTTAAAGAAGAACAAGACCGTAGAGAAAGTTTATATATTGTTTCTACTTATGCTGCTAAGTTTTTTGCAGATAGTATGTGGAATACTGATACTGGGAAAACCATAGGGTTAAGTTACTTTAAGGAGCGAGGTTTTAGAGACGATATCATTAAAAAGTTCGAGTTAGGTTACTCGCCCGATGATTGGAGTGCTTTATTAGACGCATCACTTAAAGACGGTTATCAGCAAATTTTTTTAGAAGACGTAGGTCTAGTCATTAAAACCGAACAAGGTAAAATATACGATAGATTTAGAGGGCGAGTGATGTTTCCTATCCATAATTTTACGGGTAGGGTCATTGGTTTTGGCGGCCGAACGCTAAAAACAGATAAAGCAGTCCCCAAATATGTAAACTCGCCCGAGAGTGATATTTACCACAAATCTAATGTGCTTTATGGTTTATTTCAAGCTAAAAAAGCCATAAGAGATTTAGATAACTGCTATTTAGTAGAAGGCTATGCCGATGTTCTTGCTGTACAACAAGCAGGTGTAGAAAACGTAGTCGCTTCCTCAGGGACTTCCTTAACAACCGAGCAAATTAGATTAATTGCCCGCTTTACCAAAAGCATTACCATTTTATATGATGGAGATGCAGCCGGAATAAAAGCTTCTTTGAGAGGCTTAGACATGATTTTGGAGGAAGGCTTAGATGTTAAAGTAGTACTTTTTCCTGATGGTGACGACCCCGATTCCTATATCCAAAAGTTTGGTGATTCCGCCTTTAAAACACATATAGATAAAGCCAAAAAAGATTTCATTTTTTTCAAAACCGAGATTTTATTACAAGAAGCAGGAACTGATCCCATCAAAAGAGCGGGCGTAATTAGAGATGTTGTAGAAAGCATTGCTAAAATTCCTGATGGAATTAAGGCATCGGTTTTTTTGAGAGAGTGCAGCAGTTTATTACAAATTGAAGAGCGGATTCTAATTTCAGAATTGAATAAAATTAAGTTATCGAATTCAAAAAAAGATAGACAGCCAAAACCTCAAGACTATGATTTGGAGCCACTCCCAGATGAATATCTTGAGGAAAAACCAATTCTGACCGATGAATATCAAGAAAAAGATATGATTCGTGTTCTGTTAACTTACGGCGACCAATTGGTAAACTGGGATAATGAAACCGATACTTATATAGGTCCTTATATTGTGACCCATTTAAGTGATGTCACTTTCTCTAATCCACTTTATGCAAAGGTAATTCAGTATTATCACGATGAATTGGAGAAAGGATATTTGCCAAAAGAGAAGGATTTTATACAACATCCAGATAGCGCCATGTCTTCTATGGCTATTTCTATGATTTCCTCTCCCTACCACTTGAGCGAAAACTGGTACAATATGCACAACATTACCGTACCAGACGAAACTGAAAAGTTAAAAGGAACCGTAATGGGTGCTATTTTTCATCTCAAAAAGAAGAAATTAAACAAGATGATTAGCGATAAACAGCAGCAAATTCAGGATGAAAAAGATGAAGCCAACGTTATTCTTTTGATGAGAGAATACATGCAGTTGAAAGACGTAGAACGTTACATTTCAAATTTTTTAGGTGCTGTAATTACCAAATAAATGGCTAGGCATAACGAAGATGGTAAAAAAGCCGAAGCCTTAGCTAAAGAATTTTTAGAAAATCTAGGTTACGACATCTTAGACGAAAACTGGGTTTATGGCAAAGCCGAGGTTGATATTATTGCTTTCCATAATAAGCAGTTAATCTTTATAGAAGTTAAAGCCCGATCGGGGAATTATTTTGGCAATCCAGAAGAGTTTGTTGACAAAAAAAAACAGCGACTATTGACTGAAGCTGCCGAAGAATATATTTATTTAATGAGTCATAAAGGCGAAATCAGGTTCGATATCATCTCCATCTTATTTAAAAAGGGTTTCGACCAATATGAAATTAAACATATCGAAGACGCCTTTTGGAATTATTAATTGCACTTTATTATTCTCTAAAAATATAATTTTGGCGTTTCCATAGTAGAAAAAACTATGGTCGCGTTTTGCAGGGCTCCGCTTTGCTTCGGTTTTTTTGTCCGCCAGCTGGCGGACAAAAAGAACTAAACCCTTTCAACCGCTAACGCATAAATCAAGGTGTTTTTTTGCGTTAACGGTAGCCTGATGTCATTAAGTTAAAAGGTTTTTTTCTGTTTCGCGTCATTTTGATCCGCCAGCTGTCGGATCAAAATCCCACAAATAATTGTAGAAGCGAAAATAAACATAGAACGATCATGCTAAAAGTGGGATTTTTCCTATCGTCAACATCACGAAACTACTTACTTAATAGCATTGAACGATTTCTTCGCCTGTTTTTCAGGCAGGAATTTTTTGTTTTCCTGAGCTGAGTCAGATAGTTATCAGACGAAGGAAAACAAAAAAAGATACATCGAATAGCATATTACCGAAGATAGCTACCTTAACCACCAATTCCTTATCTATAAACAGTAAAATACAATATTACTTTAAGAAACCGTTGCTGTTAAAGTAGTGTTATTTTCTACAACCAAAGCATATATTTTTAAAGCTCTTACACTTCCACTACTATTTTGTGGACCTCTAGTAACTGCACCACTACTTGTAAATTGAGCTTGGTGTAAATTACACTGAATTAAACTTTGATTTTGTATCCAATCTAAGTTCCCTCCTTGGTGTGGGCAAATAGCTTCGGTTGCAACAAAAGATGCTGCAGTTGTACCAGCTGTCATTCTGAAAAATAATACCCCGTTTAATTTTGTAGAATCACCAACGTTTGGCATGGTAGACATGTTTACGGTAACTTTATTGCCTACTGCTATTGGAGGTGTTCCTGGACCCGGGCCTGGAGCTGGCGTCCCTGTTTCATCTTTTCCGCCACAGGCACTTAAACAAGAACCTGCGCATACTGCAAAAAGACCCAGACCTAAAGATTTTAAAAATTCTTGACGTTCCATTTTATTTAGTTTTAATAGTTTAATAACGCTATAAATAGGTATAGGGTTTTTTAAAAGTACATATTTATTTAATAATTACTTATTAAACAAGTAATTAAACCAAGTTAAGGTTCAATCATTAATCTTATTTAAACTAATTCTAAATAATGTTTGCTTTTTAACATTCAACGCTTATATTTGCATTGTTTATAATTAATCTAAATAAAAATAATGAAAAAGTTACTTCAACTTAGTTTAACAATAATAGCATTTACAATTGTTTCTTGTCAAAAAGATAATGAAAATAGCATACAATTAAGAACTAAAATAGATGCTAATAACATTACCAATTCAACTAACTATACAAGCACATTTGTTGATGCTTCTAATAATACTACTGTAGATTTCTCTTCTGGCAACGCTAAATTAGAAATGTTTAAAGGTTTAAACAATTACATGAATTTGAATAGGTCACAAGGTATCAGTGCCGATGTTTCTAAAAATTTATATGCCAATTTAGGAAATCCATTTATTGCTGATTTCACAACTAGTTTTGCTTCTTTAAATGCAGCTAATTTTAGTTTAAAAGCCGTTACGGCTTCTTCATTGAGCTTAAGTGATGCTAACTTGGTAAAACAAAAAATTGAATCGGACTTGACCGCAAACGCAACATTAGGTAATTCTTTCTTGGTAGCAGCTAGCAATGGAGTTGCAGGAAAATTAGGAATATATACGGTAGATGCCAAAGGGATAGAGGTTGCTCAGGTAATTCAAAAAGGTTTAATTGGGGCATTCCAAATAGATTACATCAATAATGTTTTATTAAGCGCTGGCCTAAATGCTGATAATACTAAATTAGTTTCTGGTAAAAATTACACTCAATTAGAACAAAACTGGGATCAAGCTTATGCGATACTTACCACAAATCCAATTTATTTAGCAGGTTCTACAGATGCAGTTAGGGCAACTAGCGAATTTGGCTTGGGTGCTTACGTTTGGGAATTTAATAAAACGAATTATAATAATATATACTTGGCATTTTTAAAAGGCCGAGCAGCTATCGTAAACAACGATAAAGTAGAGCTAGAAAAACAAGCATTATTTATTAGAACTCAGTTTGAGGTTGCGGCTGTAAACTCTGCCTTAGGTTACTTGGTTAAGTGGGGTACATCTACTACTGATGCAACAAGAGCACATGCCATTGCAGAAGGTTTAGGTTTTATTTATTCTTTAAGATTTTGTAAAACAAATACGGTAGATGCAAAGTTCTCAGATGATGTACTGGCTGCTCTTGTAGGGTCTGCAAATGGGTTTTGGGATTTAACACCTGCCAAAATTAATGCAGCTAGTGCTACCATTAAAACAAAATTTAAAATTAATTAATTAATTAGATTCGAAATGAAGTTGTTATCTGTATCATCACTTAAATATTTATTAGTAGGCTTAATTTTAACAGTAACATTTTTTGCTTGCAGTAAGACTGGTGAAAATCCTGTCGAAACCAATACAAAAGAAACAGATAGAAAAGCGCTATTAGCCAATTTAAGTGACAATATTATTGTTCCCGCTTACGCCGATTTTAAAATACAATTTGATGATATGCTTGCGAAGGCTGATGTCTTTACGGCAACTCCAAACACTGCAAACCTAATTGCTTACAGAGCAAGCTGGCGAGCTGCCTACATCAATTGGCAAAAGGTAGAAATGTTTGATTTTGGTCCAGGGCAAACTTATGCCATTAGAGCTCATTTTAATATTTATCCTACCAATGTATCTATAATTCAGGCAAATACAGCTGCTGGAAATGCAAACTTAGAAGTTCCTGCATCCTATGCTGCGCAAGGTTTCCCCGCTATAGATTATTTAATCAATGGGATTGGCGCTAACGATACGGAAATTATTGCTGCTTATACCACAGCAACAGATGCATCAAAAAAAGTAAATTATTTAAAACGCATCACCAATCAAATGAATACGGTTTTTACCCAAGTTTACACTGCTTGGAAAGGGGATTTTGCAACAAAATTTAAATCTAAAACAGCCATAGATGCAGGTTCATCAACATCCACTTTAATTAACGGTTACATTTTAAACTTCGAAAGATATATTAGATCCGGAAAAATTGGAATTCCTGCTGGAAGCATGACTCCCGGAAATTCTTTTCCAGAAAAAGTAGAAGCTTTTTATACCAAAGATTTGGGTTTAACATTAGCCAAAACTGCGCAAACAGCTACATATAATCTTTTTTTAGGTAAAAGTTATCAAAACCAAACTGCAGGTTATTCTATTAAAAATTATTTGGATGCATTAGGTGTTAAAGATGCAACATCTGGAAAGCTATTATCAGAATTGATTACCCAGCAATTTGACCTAATAGACGTTAACCTGAACGGTTTACAAAACAATTTGTATAGCGAGGTAAATAATAATAAACCTAAAATGGTTAATACCTACAACGAAATGCAAAAATTAGTGAGACTCTTAAAAGTAGATATGACATCGGCCATGAGCGTTACCATTACTTATACCGATAACGACGGCGATTAATCAGTATAGTGATCAACCAATATTTAAAAAAAACGACGCATGCAGCTCCGTTAGCTATATTTAGAATAGCTACAGGCTGTATGTTGTTTTTAAGTATAATAAGGTTTTGGGCTAACGGATGGATAGAAGAACTTTATATAAAACCCAATTACTTCTTTGGTTTTTATGGTTTGGAGTTTATCAAACCTTTAGGGAACTACACTTATATTTTATTTATGGTTTGTGCTGTAGCTGCTATTTTAGTGGCTATTGGATTGTGGTATAAACAAGCAATTTTTGTGCTTTTCTTAAGTTTTACTTACATAGAGTTGATGGATAAATCTACGTACCTCAACCACTATTATTTCACCAGTTTGGTCCTTTTTTTATTGGTTTTTTTGCCTGTTCATCGTTATTTTTCTGTGGATGCTTATCGTAATAAATCATTAAACACCTCATTTATTCCGCAATGGAATGTAGACGTGATCAAATTTTTAGTGCTGATATTATATTTCTACGCTGGCTTAGCCAAACTCAATTCCGATTGGCTGATTAACGCTTTACCTTTAAAAATTTGGCTGCCCGCCCGTAATGACATGCCAATTATTGGCTGGCTGTTTAATTACAAAATAACGGCTTATATTTTTGTTTATGTAGGATGTATCTACGATTTAACCATTGGCTTTTTATTATGGAACAAAAAAACAAGGATTTTGGCTTATGTTTCTGTGGTTATCTTTCATTTTGTAACAGCTTTACTTTTTCCTATTGGGATGTTTCCTTATATTATGATGGTTACCGCATTGATTTTTTTCTCTGCTCAATTCCACCAAAATATCATTAGCACATTAAATAGATGGCTGAAATTACCAGCCGAGTTTATACAAAACCAGCAAACTTTCATTTACAAACCTTTCGGATTAAAATTTAGAATCTTAGCGCTTTCCATTTTCTTTTTTGTGCAGTTGATTGTTCCATTTAGATACATGCTATATCCACAAGAATTATTTTGGGCAGAGGAAGGTTATCGATTCTCTTGGCGAGTAATGTTGATGGAGAAAGCTGGATACGCTCAGTTTACTGTTAAAGGCGATAACGGGAAAGCAATTGTTGTAAATAACAGAGATTTTTTAACCGTATTGCAAGAAAAAATGATGAGCACCCAGCCTGATTTTATTTTACAATATGCTCATTTATTGAGAGATTACTATAACGATAATGGTTACCCAAACCCACAGGTTTTTGCTGATGTTTACGTGAGTTTAAACGGCAGAATAGGTCAAACTTTTGTAGACCCCCAAATAGATTTGGCCAAAGAACAAGAATCTTTTAAACCAAAAAATTGGATTTTACCCCTTAACGATGAAATTAAAGGCTTTTAATATTTTATTTTTAATACTGCTTTCAAACGCATGTTTTGCCCAATTTACTTTAAAAGGCAAAGTGGTAAAAGCAGAAAATGGTTTGGCTGCCGCCGATTGCTTGGTGTATTTAAGCGATGGAAAAAGTAAAACAACAACCAATGTTAAAGGTGAATTTCTGTTTCAGAATTTACCAAACGGCACATACAATATCATCGCTATTGGAGCTAATTTTAATCAATCAATAGTAGTTGTAAATATTAACAATCAGGATGCCGAAGTAGAGATTAAGCTCGGTAATAATCCGAAAGAATTACAAGAAATCATCGTCAAAGAGAAAAAAGCAGGAAGTGGTTTTACTCATTTACGCGGGGTAGAAGGTTTTGCAATATACGAAGGCAAAAAAACCGAACTGATAAAAATAGCTGATTTAACAGCCAATTTAGCCACCAATAACGCCCGACAAGTTTATGCAAAAGTGGCTGGCTTAAATATTTGGGAAAATGATGGAGCAGGTTTACAACTCAGCATTGGCGGACGAGGTTTAGACCCAAATCGTTCGTCTAATTTTAACGTTAGGCAAAACGGCTACGACATTAGCGCCGATGCTTTAGGATACCCTGAGAGTTATTACACGCCACCAGTTGAAGCATTGGAAGAAATTCAAATTGTTAGAGGAGCGGCTTCCTTACAATATGGAACTCAGTTTGGAGGCTTAATTAATTTTGTGATGAAAAAGCCCGAAAAGGATAAAGCCATCAGTTTAACCGCAAGGCAAACGGTAGGGTCCTTTGATTTCCTCAATACATTCATCAGCGCAAGCGGCACAAAAAATAAATTAAGCTATTATACTTTTTATCAGCATAAGCAAGGAAAAGGCTGGCGCCCAAATTCTAATTTCGATGCAAATACAGCTTATGCAAATGTGAATTACAAATTCAACATCAAGACAAAAATTGGTTTAGATTTTACCCATACAGATTATTTGGCGCAACAACCGGGCGGCTTAACAGATGACATGTTTACTGCTGATGCCAGACAAAGCAACCGCGAACGAAATTGGTTTAAGGTAGATTGGAATTTATATGCGCTACATCTAGACCATAAGTTTAACCAAAAAAACGAGTTTAACTTCAGGTTTTTTGGTTTGGCCGCTTCTCGATATTCGGTAGGATTTAGACCCAATCGTGTGGCAACTATAGATGATAATGGCCCTAGAGATTTAATTAAAGGAGACTTTGACAATTGGGGTTTAGAATCAAGGTATTTAAAACGATATAATTTCTTAAAAAAACCATCGGTATTATTAGTAGGCATAAGGTATTATCATGGCTTTAACCATGCAGTACAAGGCGATGGAAGCACCGGAAAAGATGCTAATTTTAATTTTTTTAACCCCTCACAACTTACGCAAAACGATTACGATTTTCCGAATAGAAATACTTCTCTTTTTGCGGAGAATATTTTTAATATCAGTTCTAAATTTAGCATTACGCCGGGCATCAGATTCGAGAATATCAATACCAAAGCAGCGGGTTATTACAGAAATATTGTAAGAGACAATGCCGGAAACATTATTTTAAACGAGAGAATAGATGAAGAAAGAAATAGCCCAAGAAGTTTTGTAATAGCTGGTTTAGGGTTAAGTTATAAGCCAAATGCGGTGATAAATGTATATGGAAATTTCTCACAAAACTACCGTTCAATTACTTTTAGCGATATCAGAATTGCCAATCCATCTGCCGTGGTTGACCCCAATTTGCAAGACGAAAAAGGTTATTCTATAGATTTAGGAGTGAGGAGTGAACAAACCAATTTTATTAATTATGATGTCAGTCTTTTTTACCTGAATTATAACAACAGGATTGGTGAAGTTCAATTTGCCGATGCCAATAATAGAATTAAAAGAAACCGAACCAATATTGGACAGGCCATCATTTATGGTTTAGAAAGCTACGCCGAATTAGATATTTTATCTGCCTTAGGCAAAGAAGAAGGGAATTTTAAAACTGCTATTTTCTCTAACGCAGCATTCATAAAATCTGAATACGCAAAAAGCCAATTGCCCGGTGTGCAAGGTAAACAAGTGGAATTTGTGCCAGCAGTTAATATCAAATCAGGATTAAAATTTGCCTATAAAAATTTCAAAGCCACTTATCAATACAGTTATTTATCCAGACAATTTACAGATGCAACAAATGCTACCGAAGGAGGCGTTGCCGCTGTAATTGGAGAAGTACCCGCCTATCAAATTATGGATTTTAGCTCTTCTTATCAATTTAAAAACTTTACGCTTGAAGCAAGTGTGAATAATTTATCCAATGAGATTTATTATACTAGACGAGCAACGGGATACCCTGGTCCAGGTATTTTACCGTCAGATGGACGTGGATTCTTTTTGACTTTGCAGTACAAGTTTCAATAACCTGAGTTAGATTATTAAAAGGCGGATTTGTGTAATTTGAACCTTTTTTATGGTTTAAATTAAAACCTCAACGATAGAAACGGCATCTTTTTTGCTTTTATCCTTTTATAAAAAAGCAAGAAAACGATAGAGTATAGCTTTAAAGGTTCAAAAGACTCTTTGAAAATTTACTATACGACTTGTTGAAAAGCACTAAAAATAATGATCAATAATCTACCATCAATAAAGATTTACCCATCTGATCAAATTTAAAGCTAATTGTATTTAAAATTTTATCAATAAGGAATGTCTATCAAAAACAGAAATCTTGTCATCTTTACCCTTGGTGCTTTATCAGCTTTAGGTCCGTTTAGTATAGATATGTATTTGCCAGCTTTTCCAGCAATTGCAAAAGATTTAAACACCAATATCGCTCATGTCCAGCTATCATTAACGAGTTATTTTATAGGAATTTCTTTTGGGCAGTTAATATACGGACCGATTATAGATCGTTTTGGTAGAATGACGCCTCTATTTATAGGCTTATTTATTTACTTAGTAACAGGAATTTTCTGTGTGTTTGCGCAATCTGCAGATGCTCTTATTTTTTTCCGCTTTTTACAAGCTTTGGGAAGTTGCGCAGGAATGGTGGTAAGTAGAGCTATGGTGCGTGATATTTTTCCGGTGGATGAAAATGCCAAAATTTTCTCTTTGTTAATCTTAGTAATTGGTGTTTCGCCAATCTTGGCGCCCACCTTGGGTGGCTTGGTAAATGTACATTTAGGTTGGCGTTATATTTTTGTGTTTTTGGTGTTATTAAGTGTAGCTACCATTGCGTTATGTTATCGGTTTTTGTATGAAAGTAAACCTGCCGACAAAACCATATCTCTAAAACCGAAAGCTGTAATTGCCGACTATTGGTTTGCTGCCTCCCAGCCACAATTTATATTTTATGCCTTAGCTGGCGGAATTGCTGCCGCAGGAATGTTCGCTTATATTTCGGGTTCGGCATTTGTATTTATTGATTTATTTGGGGTTTCTGAAGTAAATTTTGGATATCTATTTGCCTTTAACGCAACCGGATTAATTATTGCTAGCCAGATAAACAGGTTTTGGCTTTCTAAAAGAACCAGTAAATATATTATAGTTAGGGTAAGCTTAGTACAGTTATTAATGGGCTTAAGCATTTTTGCTTTAACCTATTTTAATGCCATTGGTTTAATTGGTACTATCGTTTTAATCTACGTTTATTTGGCCATGCAGGGGTTTTTATTTCCAAATTGTTCTGCAATGGCTATGGCGCCATTTAGTAAAAAAGCGGGTATCGCATCAGCTCTTTTGGGCTCAATTCAAATGTTTTTTAGTGCATTAGCATCTGCGGCAGTAAGCGTTTTGTTCAATCAAACTGCAATTCCCATGACGGGCGTTATTGCCATTTGTTCCTTTTTGAGTTTCGCTTTAATAATTATTGGACGAAGTTTTATCAAAAAAAGAGAATCGGGCTTAGAGACTGTGGTTAATTAGTTGTTTCTGAGTATTTTTAAAGTTTAAAATATTATTTTGGGCGTTTTTAAAGGCTTTACGCTAAATCTTTTTTGCCATCTGCAAAATGGTGGGAGCAAAAAAGGATATCGCTTCAATCCTTAACGCAAAACCTATATCTTTTAAAAATTAGTAATCTATAAGTATCTAATCAACTTTTCTCTGATATTTTCAAAATCATATCTGTCAAAGACAAAACAGTAATATTTTCTTTCAATTGATATTTTTCATAACCAGCGTAAACCACAAAACCTTCAGTAGCTTTAATATCATCATATCCTAAGTAGAATCCTTTAGATAAACTTGGTGCTAAAGAATGTTTAATTTCAATAGCATATCTTTTTTGATGGTTAAACTCTAAAACTAAATCAATCTCGGCACCTGCCGAAGTTCTATAAAACCAATAGGAAACACCTTGTGGTAAATTTGTAATTATATTTTCTACCACAAAACCTTCCCAGCTTGCTCCAACAACAGGATGACCATATAAATCTTCAAGATAATTGATGTTTAGTAGTGTATGTACTAAGCCACTATCCCTCACATATATTTTAGGTGTTTTGACTAATCTTTTTCCAATATTACCAAACCATGGTCTTAAGCTTCTAATTAATAGCAAGTCTTCTAAAAGTTCTAAATATCGTTTAGCTGTAGGCGAAGTAATATCTAGATTTGCACCTAATTGTGCGGTATTAACCTGACTGCCCTGCACATTAGCTAGCATAGTCCATAATCGCCTTAAAGTTACTGCCGGGATGCGAGGACCAAATTGCGGGACATCTCTTTCTAAATAAGTAAGGATAAAGTTTAAACGCCAACGCATGCTAGCTTCATCGCTTAAGCTTATGAAACTATCAGGAAATCCTCCTCTTAGCCAAAGGGTTTTTATTTCAGAGTGGTCAATTTCTAAAACAGAAATGCCTGTTAATTCTTTATAGGCAATTCTGCCCGCTAAACTTTCTGATGATTGTTTTAATAAGTCTAAAGACGAAGAACCTAGTATTAAAAATTGGCCAGTTTTAAATCCCTCTCTTTTTCTTTGATCTATTACGCCACGAAGTATCGCAAATATTTCGGGCACTCTTTGTATTTCGTCTAAAATAATTAATCGGTCTTTGTTGTTTTCCAAATAAATTTCTGGATTGTCTAGTTTAGCCAAATCTCTAGGACTTTCTAAATCTAAATAGATTGGTTTAGGATCAAAAGTCTCAGAAATATCTTGTGCTAAGGTGGTTTTGCCCACCTGTCTTGGTCCTAAAACACCAACGGCAGCAAATTCTTTTAATAATAATTTGATTTCGGCACTAGCTTTTCTTTGAATCATCCTTGCAATTATAACATTTAATTTTAGATTTGCAAGGATAAATTTAAAATTACCTACACCAATCTATCTTTAATTACCAAAGTATTGGCCATTAAATCGTGAAGGGTTTGTTGTTTTTTGTTAAGGAATAAGTAGAAATATCCAAAGAAAAAAGTAGCTGTTGAAATTATTTTAGCCAAATTTCTAATCAAAATTTCAGAAAACTTGGGTTTTAAACCATTGAGATTGGTTATCCTAATATTCATTAATTTCTTTCCAATGGTTGCTTGCTGTTTGGTTTCTAAAATAACTTGGTAGATAAACTTTAAAATAGGCATCAGTAATAATCCGCTACTTAAAATGAAGATGGTGGTCGTTCTATCATTTAAAATGAGTGCAAAAATGAGTCCTAGAACTGAAGTCACTCCTAAAATGATAAACCAATCTAAAACGACGGCTAACATTCTTAAATCAAAGCCAGCAAAATATTGAGGACTGGTATATCGCTTTTTAAAACCTAAAATCTGACGGAGTTCTGCAAATTCATGAGCTTCTTTGTAATCATCCATACCTGGTTTACGCACAAAAGAATCAGGTTTAATCTGATTCTTCTGTAACTCATCAATGGTGAAAGGTCCTTGCGGTTTTCCATTAATAACTAGGGTATAAATTTGATCGCTCATTTGAGGTTTCTTAGTATCTGTTCACTTCAAAATCGCTTAAGCCACCTTTTAAAAATATATTTATTTTATTAGTAGCAGTTTTAAAGTTTTCGGTCTCATAAGTGCCATCGCTATTTTTAACAAAGTCATTAAAGCTTTTAGAAGATAAACCTGTTTGTGTCTTTATTTTACAACCAGAATTTTTTGGAATATCTATAATTATTTCTGCAACTCCGGTCTCGGCAACTAGGTTAATATCATTATATAAATCGCCTAGTTTCACATTAAATTCGGCAGCCCCACCTTTTAAACTTACATTTTTAACTTTATTATTAGACAAATCAAAATCTATTTTGCCTGCACCCATTTTTAAATTGATATCCCAAATTGGGTTATCATTAAGTTTCATTCTTACTTTGCTGTACTCATCATCTTTAAAATTAAAAGAGCTAGTTCTATTTTTAGAATTAAACGCTAAAACAACAGTAGAATCAGATTCTGTTTTCTTTAAAAAATAACGGTTTCTTGTTTCCTTAATGTCGGCTTCAAATAATTTATCCGCTCCATTTTCAATTTCAAAAGTACTTGCAGCACCAGAAATGTTTAAGGTAGCTTTCTTGTAGTTTGAACTATAATCCTCAGTATAGGTAGACATATTACTGCTATCTAGATTGTCTTCATCATCTTCATCGTTATCAAAGCTCATACTCCAGCGCTTGTTCTCCTCTGTTTTTTGCTCTAAACCCTTATAGGTTAAAAAACCTAAGGCAAATAATGTAATTACGCCAATAATAATTGCAGCACTTTTAGATTTCGAATTGGCAAATACGATGTTAACTCCAGTTATAATCAGCAACAGAGGCCAAAAGTGCCAAATGTATCTCCAGCTAAAGTCTATAATTTCAAAGTTTTCTAAGAGGAATATTGTTCCTACAAAAACAAAAATTAATCCCCAAAATATTTTATCAGCTTTCATATCTTATTTATTATAGTTACCAGATGTGTTATCGCCAGCTTCTGATGGTGGAGATGTATCGTTATTATCTTTATTTTCTGGTTCTTCAAATTTGAAATTGGTATCTTCTTTTTTCTTAGCTTTAAAAATGATAGCCAATCCTATAAACACAAATACTAAAGGAAATAATTTAGTTAACCTTAGCCAATTAGGAATTAAGTCAAACTCTTTTAATAAGAAGAAAACTCCAAATGCTATTAGCGCAAAACCAATTATTTTACCAATATTTTCATTTTTTTTAGGTTTAAAAGTAGAACCAAAATTTTCTTTTGGTATGCCATCTTCTGGATTTACCCTATAGTCTGTATAAGTAAATGGTGAAATTTTATCTTCTGGAACAGCTATCCATAATATTAGATAGATCCAGATTCCACTGCCACCAAAAAAAGCGGCTATTCCAAATGCTATTCTTACCCATGTTACATCAAGCTCGAAATAATTAGCAAGTCCAGATGCAACACCTGCAACCATTTTGTCCTTGCCATCTCTTTTTAATTTCTTTTCCATTTTAATTATTTTTATAGCTGCCCGTGTATAGGCTTAATTAAAATCTGATCTACATTAGCACCGCTGCTTAAATTTAAAATCATTTCAATTGCACTAGCCACGTCTTCTGGTTTAATAAATTCTTGATGCGGTATACCAGTTCCTTGCCAAGAGTCTGTTAAAGTAGAACCAGGTAATATAGCGCTCACTTTAACATCGTATTGCATTAACTCTTCCCGCATTGTGTTATTAAGACTAAGCAATGCCGCTTTAGTTACACAGTAACTACCAGCATTTTTTATTGTTGAAATGCTAGCCACAGAACATATGTTAAAAATAAAGCCATTTAGTCGTTTTATCATGCTTGGGGCAAGTTTTTTATAGAGGTAGTAGGCAGCAAAAACATTGGTTTTTAAATGAATATCTAAAGAATCGTCGTCTTCATCTAAAATTAGGCTAGGTTTGAATATACCCACACAATTTACCAATACATCTATATTTTTATAATTCTGTAAGGCAGCATCTGCAAAAGCATTTACATCGGTCTTTATAGCACAATTGGCTACTTTAGTGAACACTTCTATTTCTGGGTATAAAGTTTTTATTTCTTTTTCAAGCGAATTTAAATCGGCTTCACTTCTAGCACATAAAGCTAAATGGTAACCATTTTTTGCCATATTCATCGCTATTGCTTTCCCTATACCTTTGGTAGCACCCGTTATTAATACATTCATATAATTCTTTTAATTTTATTCTAAAATAGGTTTAATAATTGCAATTGATAAAAAAGCTTATTTTTACACAAATTTATAACTATGATATTTTATCATTTCGGGAAATATATTCTTTTAATTAAAGCCGTTTTTAGAAGGCCCGAGAAATTTAGCATATATAAAAACGAGATTTTTAGAGAAATGGTAGATATTGGTTTAGGTTCTTTAGGAATCATCAGTATCATTTCTGTTTTTATTGGCGCAGTTACAACAGTACAAACGGCTTTTCAATTAACAAGTGATTTAATCCCAAAATCTATTATTGGTGGTATTACTAGAGATTCTACGATATTAGAACTTTCGCCTACCATTTGTTCTTTGGTATTAGCAGGAAAAGTTGGAAGCAGTATTGCCTCTCAAATTGGCACCATGCGTGTAACTGAGCAAATTGATGCCTTAGAAATTATGGGAATTAATGCGCCAGGATATCTAATTTTGCCTAAATTACTTGGCGGCGTTATCATGATTCCGATGCTAGTAATTGTAGCTATTGCACTAAGTATTACAGGTGGATATTTAGCTGGTGTTGCTTCTGGAGCAGTTTCTGCAGCAGAATTTATACTAGGTTTAACCACAGGTTTTGTTCCTTTTACACTAGTTGTTGCTATGGTTAAAGCGGTAATTTTTGCTTTTATAATTACCACAGTATCTGCCTATCAAGGTTATTATACTTCTGGTGGGGCAATTAGTGTTGGCCAATCTAGCACAAAAGCAGTAGTAATAAGCTGTATTGCTATTTTAATTTCTGATTATATAATTGCACAACTTTTATTATGATAGAGGTAAAAGATATTCATAAGAGTTTTGGCGAAAACAATGTTTTAAATGGCATTTCTGCCGATTTTAAACCTGGAGTTACCACATTAATAATTGGTGGTTCTGGATCTGGTAAAACTACTTTAATGAAAAACATGGTTGGTTTACACGAACCAAATAATGGAAAAGTTTTGTACGATGGGCGAGACTTTACCAATATGGATACCAACGAAAGAATAGAGATTAGAAAAGAAATTGGGATGCTTTTTCAAGGATCGGCCTTATTTGATTCTATGAATGTAGAAAAAAACATCAGGTTTCCATTAGACATGTTTACCAGTCAATCTAAAGCAGAGAAATTAGAACGCGTAAATTTTGTTTTAGAAAGGGTAAATTTAGCGGGTAAAAATAAGCTTTATCCAGCCGAGCTATCTGGCGGAATGATGAAAAGGGTAGGTATTGCAAGGGCTATTGCTATGCGACCAAAATATTTGTTTTGTGATGAGCCTAACTCGGGCTTAGACCCAAAAAGTGCTATTATGATAGATGAGTTAGTCCAAGAAATTACAGCAGAATATGATATTACAACGGTGGTGGTTACTCACGATATGAATTCTGTAATGAGTATTGGAGAGCATATCATTTTTTTACATCAAGGAAAAAAATGGTGGGAAGGTTCTTATAAAGAAATCACAAAAACAGATAATAAAGAGCTTAATGAGTTTGTATTTGCAACTCAGCTTATGGAAACGTTGTTAAAAAAGTAGGGTCATTAGTTAATTAGTCCCGATAGCTATCGGGATTAGTTCATTAGGATGTGACACATTATTCATTAGTTCATTAGGATGTGACACATTATTCATTAGTTCATTAGAATGTTAATACTTCAATCATTCAAAATTCATTAATCATTCACTCCTTCAATCATTCAAAATTCATTCATTAAATAATTATGCAGCCAAATATTCAAGCTTTAACACCACAACATTGGAAAGATTACGAACTATTAGATTGTGGCGATTTTGAGAAGTTAGAACGCTTTGGAGAGTTCATTTTGATAAGGCCAGAGCCACAAGCCGTTTGGAGTAAACTTTGGCCTGAGAGTGAATGGCAAAAATTGCATCACATTAAATTTAAGGGGAAATCGGCAACATCTGGAGAGTGGGTAAAGAAAAATCCAAAAACAGCTGATAGATGGTATCTTGATTATAAAAATAACGATGTTGCTATTCGCTTTAGGTTAGCATTAACATCTTTTAAGCATGTCGGCATTTTTCCAGAGCAAGCTGTCAACTGGGATTTTATATCAGAGAAAACTAAAGCTTTTAAAACGCCTAATCCAAGAATATTGAATTTATTTGCCTACACAGGAGGAGCATCTTTAATTGCAAAAGCTGCAGGCGCCGATACAACTCACGTAGATTCCATAAAGCAGGTAGTAAGCTGGGCAAACGAAAACCAAGAAAGTTCTAAATTGAAAGACATTAGATGGGTTGTAGAAGATGCCTTAAAATTTGTTCAACGAGAATTAAAACGGGGCAAAACATACAACGGAATAATTTTAGATCCTCCGGCTTATGGCCATGGCCCCAAAGGTGAGAAATGGAAGTTAGAAGATTTAATTACAGAGATGATGCGTGATGTAGTACAATTGCTTGATCCAAAAGAACATTTCTTAATTTTAAACACTTATTCCTTAGGCTTTTCTTCTATTATTGTAGAAAATTTGATTAGAGGTGCATATCCAAAAGTTCAAAATTTAAATATTGGCGAGCTCTATTTAAAAGCTAAAAGTGGAGTTAATTTGCCTTTAGGTATTTTTGGAAAATTTAGCTCTGTTTAATTGTTGAAATCTTTTATACACAACCTAAATTCTAAACCTTACTTTCAACCCATATTAAATCAATAACTTATGTTCAAAAACATATTCATTTTACCTCAGGTAGCTTTATTATTAATTGCAGTTTCCGCTTGTAATGGAACCGACTCTAAAGCGACCACAAATGATAAAACAGGTGATACGACTAAAAATGCAGCGGTTGTACCTGAAGAAGAAATTGTAAAACCAGTAGATTCTGCCCAATATTTCAAACTACAAAAGTATTTAGCCAATGGCGATACCACCGGTAAGTGGCCTGTAAAAAATGATGTTGTCCCTATTGATGGTGCAATTTTACCTTATAACAGAATTGTTGCTTATTACGGTAATTTATACTCTAAAAAGATGGGTGCACTGGGAGAATATGCTCCAAAAGAAATGTGGAGCATGCTTTTAAAAGAAGTAGATAAATGGAATAAAGCAGATAGCGTTATTAAGACTATACCTGCTGTACATTATATAGCTACAGTTGCTAGTGGCACTCCAGGTAAAGACGGATTGTATATCAATAGAATGCCTGATAAGCAAATTGATTCGGCGCTTACCATTGCAAAAATGCATAACTCTATTGTTTTTTTAGACGTTCAAGTTGCTTTAAGTAATTTAAAATCAGAGTTACCTCGATTAGAAAAATACCTAAGAATGCCTCATGTCCATTTAGGGATAGACCCAGAGTTTTCTATGAAAACAGGAGCAAGACCAGGTTCTAAAATTGGCACTTATGATGCCGCCGATATTAACTATGCTACAGAATATTTAGCTAAATTGGTTAAAGAGAATAATTTGCCTGCTAAAATATTAGTGGTGCATAGGTTTACACAAGGTATGGTGACAAACTATAAAAATATTAAGCTTAGAAAAGAGACTCAAATTGTAATGGACATGGATGGCTGGGGCGAACCTGAATTGAAAAAAGGAACGTACCGTAATCATTTATATAAAGAGCCAGTGCAGTTTGTAGGGTTTAAATTGTTTTACAAAAACGATTTGAAAAAAGCTCCAAACATATTGATGACCCCACAAGACTTAATGAAACTAACTCCTAAACCAATTTACATTCAGTACCAATAATGTTTGTCTAATTAATTCCTTGGTTTGAATTAGTTTATATGGTTTTAGAAAAAATTAGTAAAAGTCTCTCAAAAAGAGGCTTTTTTTGATTAATGAGATTTCCATATAGGGGTTTTGAAATCGCAATTTGCGACTTCAAGATTTGGATAAATATTAACTTAGCGTATTTATTGATAAAGAAGATTCTCCAAGAGAACCAATAGGATTTAAAACTAGAGACTGTTAAAACGTAAAATCCGCTCTACTTTGCGGGTTATCTAATTTGGTGCTTTGCCTTTCTCCATTCACAATTACATTTAACATGTTTATTTGCTCTTTGTGTAAATTGTAAAGCGTATTGTTATTTATTTCAATAGTTGTAATTTTATTTACGTTTTGCACCTCTAGGTAACACCAAGCCGCATCTTCTTGTATTTCATAGCCTAAATAACTTAATTTAACCTGTGTTCCATTTGCTTTAATTTCGAGATGTTTCTTTAGATAAGCACTTATTAAAACATCTACCAATTCTTTATTGCTAGGTTTAATAATGTCAATATTAGTATTACTTTCATTTTCAATATCTTTTTCTAAATCATCAAAGAAAATTTTGGTGCTAATTTCTAAACTTTTAGCTTTTGCATTGTGCTTAACTTCGGTAACACTGATATAAAAGGGATGAAAAAAAGTAAATAAAATGAATATAAACTGAAGCATAATTGATAATTTGCGAATTAGAATTTATTTCTACACACCAAAGCTATAAATTATTTTGATGCAAGATTTCCCTATTTATTTTGAACTAGGTTGGCAACACATTTTAGATTGGCAAGGCTATGATCATATCTTGTTTGTTGCCGCTTTGTGTGGAGTTTACCTAATTTCTGATTGGAAACGTATTTTAATTTTAGTCACTGCCTTTACAATTGGCCATTCTATTACTTTAGCTTTAAGTGTTTTTAACCAAATTCTGATTCCAAGTAATTGGATAGAGTTTTTAATTCCTGTAACCATTGTTATTACTGCCCTTACCAATATTGCTAGAAAACGAAGCTTTAAACGGAAAGTGAACCCTGTTTATTTTATGGCTTTACTTTTTGGGCTCATACATGGCTTAGGTTTCTCTAATTATTTGAAGAGTTTAATGGGAAAGAGCAACAATGTTGTTGCAGAACTACTTGCATTTAACATTGGGTTAGAGTTTGGGCAAATAATTATTGTATTTTCGGTTTTAATTATCGCTTTTATTCTGACACAAATAGTGAGAGTGAACAAAAGGGAGTGGAATTTATTCCTATCATCGGCAATTTTTGGTATTGCACTAATTATGGCGATTGAAAGGTGGCCGGTTTAGGTTGAATGGTTAGGAGTTCATTAGTCATTAGTTCATTAGTACTTTTGGTGGTGTTTAGGAGTTCATTAGTCATTAGTTCATTAGTGCTTTTGGTGGTGGTTAGAAGATCATTAGTCATTAGTTCATAAGTACTTTTGGTGGTGGTTAGGAGTTCATTTGTCATTAGTTCATTAGTACTTTTGGTGGTGATTAGGAGTTCATTAGTCATTAGTTCATTAGTACTTTTGGTGGTGGTTAGGAGTTCATTAGTTCCAATAGCTATTGGGGTTGAATAATCTGAAATTGAACATTAATTAAGGTTTTGCGTTAGGGATTGTAGTGGATTCCGGCCTGTGGCTAAGGCCTTGTGTAGTATGAACGAAAAGCCCGACCCGTGTTTTGGCCTAGCGGAATGGAAAGGGTAACGCCCTAAACAGTTAAAAGCATCAAATAGAAAATTAAAAGATTTAGAAGAATAACACAACATAAAAAAGTCTCATAGCTCACATCAAATTACTCATATCACACAAAAATGAAATATAAATTAATCCCCTTTATCTTAAGTTTTGGTTTATGCGGTGCCGCATTTGCGCAGTTTCAGCAAAATAACCCGGGCGCTAACCACGGTAACAAGTTTGAGCAATTAGAAACTATCATTCGTGATCCTAATATGTATCGCTCGGCATCTGGCGCACCTGGTCCCGCTTATTGGCAACAAAAAGCAGATTATGTAATTAACGCCGAAATTGATGAAAAAACGCAACGTTTAACAGGCTCCGAGACGATTACTTACTTTAATAACTCGCCAGATCCATTAACTTATTTATGGTTGCAGTTAGACGAAAACGAACATAAAGCGACTAGCGACAATCAGGTTTTTGATGGTAGCAAAATGAGCGACCGAATGAGCGTTGGTCAGTTAAACGCAATTATTGGCGGTCCTAATGATTTTGGTGTAAACATTTTAAAAGTTACTGATGCAAGCGGAAATCCATTAAAATATACCATTAACCAAACCATGATGCGTATAGATTTACCTAAAACTTTAGCGCCGGGTGGTAAATATGTTTTCAAAATAGACTGGAATTATAAAATTACCGACCGAACTACCGTTGGTGGACGTGGTGGTTCTGAGTATTTTGCCGAAGACGATAATTACCTGTATACTATTGCGCAATGGTTTCCTCGTATGGCGGTTTATTCAGATTTTCAAGGCTGGCAAAACAAGCAATTTACAGGTAGAGGAGAGTTTGCCTTAACTTTTGGCGATTATAGAGTAAACATTACCGTTCCTGCCGATCATATTATTGGTGCAACTGGCGAATGTCAAAACTACTCATCGGTATTAACTGCTGCACAATTTAACAGATGGAAGCAAGCACAATCATCTACAGAACCTGTAGAAGTGGTAACTTTAGACGAGGCTAATAACGCCATTAAATCTAAAGCAACAGCTAAAAAAACTTGGATTTACCAGGCTAATAACGTTCGCGATTTTGCTTTTGTAAGCTCAAGAAGGTTAGTTTGGGACGCCATGAAGGTTGATTTAGAGGGTAAAACACCAATGGCCATGTCTTACTACGGACCAGAAGCTTACGGTTTATACCGTAAATATTCTACCAAAGTAATTGCCAATACGTTAAAAGTTTATTCTAAACACACCATTACTTACCCTTACCCAGTTGCAATTTCTGTAGAAGCAAGTAACGGTATGGAATACCCAATGATTTGCTTTAATTACGGCCGTACAGAAAAAGACGGAACGTATTCTGAAGCTACTAAATACGGGATGATTGGTGTAATTACTCACGAAGTAGGACACAATTTCTTCCCTATGATTGTGAACTCCGACGAACGCCAATGGACTTGGATGGACGAAGGTTTAAATACTTTTTGCCAATATTTGGCCGAGCAAGAATTTGATAATAACTACCCTTCTCGTAGAGGTCCAGCTCATTTAATTGTAGATTATATGAAGTTGCCAAAAGACCAGTTGGAGCCTATTATGACCAATTCTGAAAACATTATTGGCTTTGGACCTAACGCTTACGGCAAGCCAGCAACTGGTTTAAATATTTTACGCGAAACGATTATGGGTCGCGAGTTATTTGACTATGCCTTTAAAGAATACGCTAGAAGATGGGCTTTTAAACACCCTACACCGGCCGATTTATTTAGAACCATGGAAGATGCCAGTGCGGTTGATTTAGATTGGTTTTGGAGAGGTTGGTTTTACGGAACAGATGCTGTTGATATTTCTATTGATAACTTAACGTATTTCCAATTAGATACTAAAAACCCAGAAATTGAAAATGCTTATAAACGTAAAGCTAGCGATGAAAATGCCTACATCATTGGCAGAGAGCGTAATAAAAAAGAAGGTGTTAAATTTGCTATAGAGGCCGATCCTTCACTGGAAGATTTTTATACTAAGTGGGATAGGTTTGCAGTTACTCAAAATCAAAAAGATGCTTTTAACAAATATTACGCAAGTTTAAGTGCCAGTGAAAAGAAAGTTTACGATAGCAAAACTAATTTTTACCAGTTAGATTTTACTAATAAAGGTGGTTTGCCAATGCCTATTATTATAGAGTGGACATTTACTGATGGTAGCAAAGAAGTGGAACGCGTACCTGCATACATTTGGCGTAAAGACGAAAACAAGGTGACCAAAGTTTTTGCAAAAGCTAAGCAAGTAGCCACAGTGAGGTTAGACCCTTACTTAGAAACTGCCGATATTGATGTGAGTAACAACAGTTTTCCACGCAGTTACGAGCCTACAAAGTTCGAGTTGTTTAAACAACAACAAACCATACGTGGAGCAAGCAGCGGAGGAAACCCGATGCAAGAAGCACAAAAAAGTCAGAAATAATTTAGAATATAATTTAAGAAAGTCGGTGGGGTTAAATCCTTACCGACTTTTCTTGTTTTTGGGCATTTAGTGTTGTCTATAACCTAAAGCGTTTTGTCATGTCGACCTTAGGAGACATCACACATAAAGGTTACTTCTTCAATATTTATTTGTTTTCTATACTTATTTGTGCAATTTCTCACCGCCAGCTTTCTGATTTATATAAAAAAGAGAAAAATCTCTTCATTTAAAATGTTGGGGCATTTCCCTCTACCCTCCCTCAAGAAATCCCAAGGCTAGGGTCAGGTCATAATGTGACTCCTTTGGAACTTTCCACTATATTTTTTTGCCATTTGCATATTGGCTAAGGGCAAAAAGATGCCGTCCCGGATAGCTATCGGGACAATCCTTAATGCTTTACTTTAATATGTTATTATTATTCTACAAATCATGCTTCTGCAAGTCATGCTGAGTTTATTTCAGCATCTCATATTACAAGACTGAGAATTGGCTTTTAAGATCCTGAAATAAATTCAGGAAGACTCATATTGTTGCTATGCTTTTCATTAAACAGGATTTATTTCAGCATCTTATACTGTAAATATGTAAACTCTTTAAACAGGTTAATTAAGTATTATTTGATTAGTTAAGATTTACTAATTTTTTAAAAATCGTAAATCTACTCTGAATTAGAACACTCAAATTAATAACAATAAAAATGTGTATAACTTGTTGAAAAATAACCGTTAAAATATTTTTTTTTTAAAATGGGGGGGGGGTATATTTGATTATTGATTTACCTGATCAGAAAATCTCTAATAATTTTTGCCTAAATATTTAGGCTTTTTCTAAACCCTTAAATTATTAAACAAATGAAAAAAAGAAATTTATTTTTAATGCTTATGCTTATGTTTGTAACAGTGGTTACACTTAGCTCTTGGAAATTATTCGGTAGAGATGAAGTAATTCCAACTCCAGGTTTTTCAAGTGGAGGAACTTCTGTTTGTACGGAAATAGGTGTGCAACATTGGTATTTATTTGGAATAGACATGGGATATAGAAATATGAATAGAACTGTTCCTTATCCAGGGACGGACGGTGTTGCTGGTGAATGGGAAACAAGTGATAAGGGAATTTCTACGAATTAAATGAAGAAAAAAGCTTTTCTTTTACTATTTTTATTGGTTAACTGTAAGTTTAGCTTTGCCCAGCAAGTAAAATTTTTAGAAGAAAACACTTTAGAGTCGGTAAAATTTGCTCCTGTTTATTTAATAGAAACTAAACAATGGTATTTTACCGACTCTCTTGGTATAATCAATTTCCCAATATCTAAAACTCCTTTCAAAATTAGTGTTGAAGCTATGGGATACCAAAAATTAGAAACGGTAATTGCTGATAGTCGAACAGTTTACCTAAAAAAAACAATTCAAAATTTATCTGAGGTAATTGTAAGACCCAAAAAGTATAAATCAAAATTTTTAGAAACCGAAAATGGAAAAATGAACGGAGGATATTCTTTTGTCTTAAAAGGCAGTCTTAAAAATTTTGGTTCAGTTTTTCAATTCACTGATAGTTTATCATGGCTAAATAAGGTTACATTTAGTGCCATTAACAGAGGTAACCCTAATGCTAAATTAGTGAGATTTAGATTATATAAATTTAAAGCAGATATTAGTAAATGGGGTTTTTTTGATAGATTTACTGATAATGAAATTAATGAGGTGTATAGTTATGAACTAAAGAATGTGTTCAATAATCCAGAAAATAAATGGGTAACTTTTGACATACCTCTAAATATAGTTTTAGAAAAGGGATATTATTTAGTTATTTTTCAGTTGATAACAAATGGCACTGACAAACTAAGTGTTAAATATAGTAATGATAAATTTGTTCATTCCTATTATAACTATAATATGGATAAATTTTGGAGATTCGATAGATATAAACTAGATGGTAAATATTACAATCTAAAAGTTAAAGTAGAATACGATACTAATTAATTTAAGATAAATTTAAGGTTTAAATTATCAAATCCTCACACTTTCCACCCCTCTTTCAACCTTTCCACAATCTCATTTTTCACCTCATCATGTATTTTGGTTAAGCTCAAACTTTTAGAAGAATAACCATGGGTTGCAATAACAGATTTATTGTAAATGGTCACTAATTCGCCTTCCATTTTGGTAGTTAAAACTCGGTGTTCATAACCATCATAAGATTCCCAATAACTTTCTATTCCTAATTCGCCTTCATCTCTAATGGTATTTGTGGTAATTTTATCAATTCCAAGGCATTGGTCGCGGTAGTTTTGGTCATCCTTTCCAGCACCAATTTGATAACCTACCACACAAGTAATAATAATGCCCAAGCCAATACCATAAGGAAAAAAACTGCTTCGGGTAGATTTTGGCGTTGCCTTAAACATGGCTAATCCAATTAAAAAGCTAAACATTAGTCCCATTAAAAAACCAGTGCTGCTGGCTGTCTTTGTTTTTTCAGTTAATGGGGTTTTGTTGTGCATTATTGGTTAAACTTAACTATTTTTTTTCTTTTGTATTGATAGAATAAAAACAAAAAAGCCCGTAAACAATACGAGCTTTGGTTATTAAATTTAAAGAACAGCGAATCTATTTAGATTTTAACTTTTCTATATCTGCTTTTAAACTTTCAATTTGTAATTGTTGCTCTTTGATAGCCGCCACTAATACAGGGATTAAACTTGCTTCATCAACATCATCAAACGAGATTGACTTGAAATAATTTTTACCAGCAGAATAAGTCTTGGTACTGTGTTTAATGAGTTCTGGAAATTTTTCTGATACCGCTTTGGTTTCAAAGCCATATTGCGCAATGGCAGGGAATTTAACCATACTAAATTTATCTAGATTGTAGTTGAACATAATTGGCTGTAATGCAGCTAAACGTTCAACAGGATTATTGATAGCAGCAATGTTAATTTTTAATTCCTGCTCTTCTACTTTTTGTGCATTTGCGGATAAACTAAAAATAACAACAGCAATAGTAAGAGTTATACTTTTTATAAATGATATACTTTTCATGATTTTTTAAATTAGAATTTTAACAATAAATTTTTCGCGATTAAAAAAATGATAACCTTCGGGTGGAGGCGTATTTAATTTTGTTTTAAAAAAACTGTAAATTTTTTGATTGTAATTGGTCATCGTCGATAGTAAAGCATCAGTATGAGTTATGAATAAATCTAAACTTAATAATCCTTCTGAAACTAAATTTCTACTTTCTACCTCTTCTTGTCCTGTTTCGCCCTTTTCATCATTTTGATGGTCAATTTTAGATTTTTCTGTTGTATTATTATCGATTATAGAGATTTTCTTTGAAGCTGCAGACAATATTTCTCCATTTGTAATAACCTGTATCACAGTAATCATTAGAAATATATGGAGCAACCTAATAAACATCATCCAAAGGATTTATATATAAATTTATGATTTATATCATATAATGTAGCTTAAAAATTAAATAATTATCAAAAAATGACAATATAAAAAGTTGAGTTTAAAGAGCTTTTTTTTGTAAAATATTTGTATGACAAGATGTTGTAAGGATGATATTAAACCTAGCGACTAAATCTAAAATCTTAAAGACATGAAAAAAATAAGCAACTTCTCTAAATTTTTTTTTATTGTTGTTTTGGCTTTAGTTTCTTGCAGAGGAACTGATGTTTTAGACGACCCAATAGTAGCACCAAAATTTACAGTTACACAAACACAAGTTGCCTTAAGAATTGGCGAAATGGCAGATTTAAGTGCTAAATATTTTGATGAATACGGAATAGAAAAGCAAGTTAATTTTTTTTGGGTTTCTAGTCAAAACCAGATTGTAAGTTTAAATTCATCTGGTAAAATTACAGGTGTGGGTGCCGGTACTACCCAAGTTTATCCTCAATATCAAAGTACTATTGGAAGTTCTATCAATGTTACGGTTGTTCCTAATGACAATGCTGTAGCTAAGGTTAATATTAGTAGTGTTAAAACTAGTTTAGCGCTTAATGAGCGTATCAATCTTTCTATTGTAGCCCAAAATATAAATAACCAGTCTATTTCTGGTGGTAATTTAGAATGGGTTTCAGAAAATCAAGCCATTGCAATAGTTAATGCAAGCGGAGAAGTTACAGCTTTAGCAAACGGTGTCACCAGTATTTTCGCTAGAGTTAATGGTGTTAAAAGCAATGTATTAGAATTTACAGTAGGTAGTTCACAGTTATTAGGGACATTCATCAGCACAGGGGGTTATAAAGCTATCGGAACAGCTACGCTAAAGGATCTAAACGGACAAATTATTTTAGATTTAAGTTCTAATTTTGAAACCAGTTTTGCTTTAGGAACTTTTATTTATTTAGCCAATTCTACTAGTGCTGCCAATGTAAGAAGTAGCGGTTTAGAAGTTGCAGAAATAAAAAATAATGGTGCTAAGACATTTAATATTACTCAAATTAAAGCTAACGCTAAATTAAGCGATTTCAAATTCGTGGTCATACTTTGCAAGCCGGCAACTTTAACATTTGGCTTTGCGGAATTAAAATAGTGAGCATTAGAAATTTTGCAAAAGAAAATTGATTACACCAAGATCTTATTAACATGAAAATCTTTAGAAAAGTAATATTATTTATAACATTTATTTCCCCAATAACGGCTTTTGGACAAGGCTGGGTTAAAGAAAAGGGAAAAGGATATTTTAAAGTAGCACAAAACATTGTCAGTTCCGACAAGTATTTTGCTCCAAATGGCAATAGTGTTTCAACTACTGCCATAAGTCAGTTTGGATCTTCTATTTATGCCGAATTTGGTTTAACCAATAAATTAACTGCGGTAGCTAACATTCCATTTTATGTAAGACAAACTATAAACGACGTACAGTTTAGACAAAGTGGTCGCATCCTTCCAGGAGATGATTTTGGTTCTATTGGCGATGCGGATTTAGGTGTTAAATATGGTTTTTCTCAAGATAAAGCTATTGTATTAAGCACAAGTTTAATTTTAGGTTTACCACTAGGGAAAACAAACGGGGGAAGCTCGGGTATTTTACAAACCGGAGATGGCGAGTTTAACCAGTTGATTCGTTTTGATGCCAGTCATTCTTTTTATCCAAAGCCAATTTATGTAAATGTTTATTCGGGTTTTAACAACAGAACTAAAGATTTTTCTGACGAAGTGCGCTATGGTTTTGAGATTGGTTTTCCCTTTAAAAAGTTTATTCCTATTGTTAAAGTCAATGGTTTAGCTTCACTAAAAAATGGGGAAGCTTTATCTGCTCAAGGCAGTTTATTTGCCAATAATATAGAATTCCTTTTTCCATCGTTAGATTTAAATTATCAGATCAGTTCTAAAATTGGCGTTAGTGCTGCAGTGGCAATTGCTGTTTACGGAAGAAATGTTTTAAATGCTCCTAACTATAATTTTGGGGTGTTTATGAAATGGTAAGTCAATTTTCCGTTTTGCAAGCGTTAACGATTTCCCAAAGGACTCCTTCTGAGAAGCATCATCCTTTTTGGCGACAAAAAGAAACAGCGGAAAGCGTGGTTAATCCCTGTTTTTCTCAGGGATTAAAACGCCCATAAAAAAAGAGAGTCGATATAAATTCAACTCTCTTTTGGTATTTAAATCAATTTTAAATGGTGTTATTTCACATCTAGCTGAGTACCTCTTAAAGCAAATTCTTGCGGAGGTGTTTTACCCAAAAGGTGAGTGACAAAATAATCCCAGCGTTTACGCATCATATAAGGCGAGTTAGCTCCAAAACCATGTCGGCTGTTTGGGAAAAGCACTAAATCGAAATCTTTATTGGCTCTAATTAACGCATTTACCACTAAAAGTGTGTTAGAAGGAGGCACATTATCGTCCATTAAACCATGCGCAAGCATTAATTTACCTTTTAAATTTTTAGCATAAAGCTGATTAGCTTGCGATGCGTAATCTACGTTTTCGGCTAAGCCATTGTATCTTTCGCCCCAATCGTCCTCGTAATTTCTATTATCATGATTTCCAGATTCTGAAATACCTACTTTAAAGAAATCGGGATATTTAAATAGAGCCGTCGCGGTAGCAAAACCACCACCACTATGTCCCCAAATGCCTACTTTATCCAAATCTATTGGGTATTCTTTGGACAGTTGTTGTATGGCGGTAATCTGATCTGGGAGGGTGTTTACCGACATATTTCCGTAGCTCATATCGTGGTAACTTTTAGAACGCCCAGGGTTGCTAGTGCCTTCTATTAATACCACTATAAAACCCAATTCGGCTAATGCCTGATGATCTCCACGAGCAGCAGAAAAAGACCAGCTACCTACACTGCCACCTTGCGGTCCAGGATATATATAATCTATTACTGGATATTTTTTGCCAGCCTCCATTTGAGATGGCGTAAAAACCAAACCATAAATATCTGTTTTTTGGTCGGCTGCTAAAAGTTTTACTGGGGTAGGGGCTTTCCAGCCTGTTGCTAATAATTTGGAAATATCGGTTTTACCAATTTCGCTAATTAAATTTCCGTTTAAATCTCTCACAGCTGTTACTTGCGGAACATTTGGTTGCGAGTAAGTATCGGTAAAGTACATTTCTGTAGGCGAAAAACTAATTTGATGATTTCCTAAGTTTGGCGTTAATAGTTTTAGATTTTTACCATCAAAACCTACTTTATATAAATAAGAAAAGTATGGATTGCCTGGCTCTCTGCCACCTGCTAAAAAGTAAATTACTCTTTTAGCTTCATCAGTTTTTACGACTTTAGAAATGGTAAAATTCCCTTTTGTAATTTGGTTTTTTAGCTGACCAGATTTGGCATCGTATAAGTATAAATGACCAAAATCATCACGCTCAGAATACCAGATAATTTCGTTAGTTTTTTCTATATAATTCCAGTTTATTGCTCCCTGCCCAGATTCATATTGTGTCGCAACAACCTCTTCAAAAACTTCTCTCACTTTACCGGTCGCAGCATCGGCAATTCTAAACTTTTCTTGTTTGTGATCTCTTGAAGTAGATAAAAATGCCAATTGGGTACCGTCGGCAGTCCAATCAACATCATCAAACGTTCCACTGCTAGAGATATCATCACTCAAACTTGCTCGGTGAGGGTCGGCAGCAATTTGTAGTTTAATTACTTTTGGATTTTCTACTTCTATAATTACTCGCTCAATCATCGGGATAAATTCATCGCCTGGTAAAGGATATTTCCATGCTTCTAATTTAGGTGCACCCACATTGGTAGTGACCAAATACATATCGCTCACTTTTCTTTGGTCTTGCTTAAAAGTGGCTATCTTTTTAGAATCTGGCGACCAGCTTAAAATCGCGTTATTGCTATGTGTCCAGCCGGCATTATCGGTAGCATAACCGTAATCTTTTTCGCCGTCGGTAGTTAGCTGAGTAAGTTTATTCGTTTCTGTATTTTTAACCCAAAGGTTATCATCTTTTATAAAAGCCTCGTATTTACCATCAGGCGAAGCGACTCCTGCTCCTCTAGAAAACCTACGACTTGGGCTTGCAGTAGGTTTTTCTGCAATTTTAATAATGTTTGCTGCTAAATCGTAAGTCCAGCTTTTACCATCTGCTGTAAAGAAGATAGATTTCTCATCATCAGAAAAAGTAAAAGTTTCAAAAGGCAAGGTGTTACCATCGTAAATTTTACCAGCTGTTTTACTTAATTTTTCGGTCAGTTTTTGACTGTTAAATATTGGACTTTCCGATTTTTTTGCTGGATTTACCAGCATAAATTGATTGCCCGTTCCAGTTTTTTTAACGTACCAAAAGCGGTCGTTTTTTAACCAATTTGGTCTGCTATTTCCAGCATCTACGTATTTTACAACATTATAACTTAAAAATTGCTCTGCCTTTTGATAAGTTTCCTTACTGACAGTATCCTTTACTTGAGCATTGGAATTTGAAGTTAAAAATAGCGCAGCAGCTAAACCGAAATATTTATACATGTTTATGAGTTTGATTCAGCTTCTAATTTAAGAGGATTTTTTTTAAATGGATGTAGCGTAATTACATTAATACAATTTGGATGTTATTTTGGATGATTAGCCACAAGTATTATAATAAAATAAAAAAGGAATTGCCACAAATACACAGATGTATATTAATAATTATTGGATATCAATACGTTGCTATCAGAGCATCTGTGGCAAAAAAAGAATTAGCTACAGATAAACAAATGTATCCTGAATAATAAATTATATTTTCATCTGTGCATCTGTGGAAATAAAAAGATTAGCCACAGATAACACAAATGTTCACTAACGTAAACTGGATTATAAATTATATTTTCACCTGTACATCAATGGCAATAAAAAGATTAGCCACAGATAACACAAATGTTCACCAATGTAAACTGGATTATAAATTATATTTTCACCTGTACATCAATGGCAATAAAAAGATTAGCCACAGATAACACAAATGTTCACCAATGTAAACTGGATTATAAATTATATTTTCATCTGTGCATCTGTGGCAATAAAAAGATTAGCTACAGACAATACAAATTTTCACCAATGTAAACTGGATTATAAATTATATTTTCATCTGTGCATCTGTGGCAATAAAAAGATTAGCTTCGAATAACACAAATGGATTCTGGATTTAGATTAGCTTTTATTCGTGTATTCTTGGCAAAAAAATTAGCTAGTAATAACACGAATGTTCACTAATTAGATTATGGGCTTTTAATTGGTGTTTATCAATGAAATTTGAGTTTTATTCTCCTAATATTAAAATTATTGAATTTGTAGGTCGCGTTAAGGATAGTAGCGACATCTTTTTTTGCCTTTGCCATATTGCAGGTTGCAAAAAAAATACAGCGGATAGCCTGCCCGAACGCCCAAATAATTAAATTCCTTTTTTTGATTTTTATTTTACTCCTTTCACTCTTTTCTGTAACAATTTTCTTCTAAAACTAGCTTAAGCTTAAAAATCATTCTAATGGCAATTAAATTTTTTAAATTGCCTTTTCAATCAGAATTATTGTTCATGAAAAAAATTTACTTCCTAACCATTATTATTGCTTGTTTTTTGACTTCGCAAGCCCAAACACCACTGTCTTACTATCTACCACAAAATGTAAGCTATAATCCTGCTATCCCAAAACCTCAAGATATTCTAGGTTTTAACGTGGGCGATCAGCATGTTAGTCATGACCAAGTCGTCATGTACATGAAAGAATTAGATCGTGTTTCGGATCGTATCACGATGGTAGAATATGCTAAATCCTATGAAAATAGAAAGCTCCTTTTATTAACCATTACCAGTCCGGAAAATCATCAAAATATTGATCAGATTAAAGCAAATCATGTAGCACTTTCAAATCCTTCTACAGCTGACGGGAAAGATGTAAGCAATATGCCGGTAGTGGTATGGGAAGGTTTTTCTGTACACGGAAACGAGCCAAGCGGTGTAAATGCATCTTTAGTTGTGGCTTATTATTTAGCAGCAGCACAAGGTCCAGAAGTAGATGAATTATTGAAAAACACAGTAATTTTAATGGATCCAGCAATAAATCCCGATGGTATTCAGCGTTTTTCTACTTGGGTAAATGCCAATAAAAGCAATACTTTGGTAAGTGATAACAACTCTAGAGAATTTGCCGAGCCTTGGCCAAATTCTAGAACAAATCATTATTGGTTTGACTTAAACCGCGATTGGTTGCCTTTACAGCATAACGAGTCTAAAGGAAGATTAGAACAATTCCATGCTTGGAAACCAAATATTCTAACAGATCATCATGAGCAGGGAACCAATGCAACGTTCTTTTTTCAGCCGGGCGTTCCGTCTAGAACAAATCCATTAACTCCAAAAATTAATCAAGAGCTCACAGAGAAAATGGGGACTTTTCATGCTAAAGCATTAGACGAGATAGGCTCTCTGTATTTCACCAAAGAAAACTACGACGATTTTTATTATGGCAAAGGAAGTACCTATCCAGACATTAATGGTGCCGTAGGGATTCTTTTTGAGCAAGCTAGTTCTAGAGGACATGCTCAGGACAGTGATAATGGTGTTTTAAAATTTCCATTCACAGTTAAAAATCAGGTTACAACCGCTTTCTCTACCTTAAAAGCAGCGCAAAGTATGCGAGTAGAGTTGCTAGAGTTTCAGAAAGATTTTTACAAAAAAGCTATTGATTTGGCTAAAGCCGATGTTGTTAAAGGTTACGTTTTTGGCTCGGTAGACAATAAAGCAATAAGCTATCATTTGATTGATATCTTAAAAAGGCATCAAATAAAAGTTTATGAGTTATCTAAAAATACATCGGTAAGCGGGAAAAGCTTCACTGCAAATACGTCTTATGTAGTTCCTTTAGAGCAAGCTCAATACACCACCATCAAAGCAATTTTTGCTAAGCAAACTCAGTTTCAAGATAGCTTATTTTATGATATTTCTGCTTGGACATTTCCATTAGCATTTAATATCAAATACAACGAATTAAGCGCAACTAGTGGTTTATTAGGGACAGAAGTAGGAGTGGCAACAAAGCCAAAAGGAGTTGTAATTGGAAACGAATCTAGCTACGCTTATTTATTTGAGTGGACCGAGTTTTATGCTCCCAAAGTATTGAACGAGTTGTTGAAACAAGGTTTATTAGCAAAAGTAGCTACAAAGCCTTTGACCATGAGTATTAATGGAAAACCAAAAACTTTTGCCGATGGAACAATTTTGGTTCAAGTGGCTAATCAAACTTTAAAGCCTGACCAGATTTATGCTTTACTCAAAGATTTAGCCAATCAAAATGGGGTAGATGTTTATGGTGTAAGCACAGGAATTACCGAAGGAATAAACTTGGGAAGCGGCAATTTTAGAAAGCTAGATCAGCCAAAAACAATATTAGTTACTGGTTCTGGAGTTAATAATAACGATGCTGGTGAAGTTTGGCATTTGTTAGATCAACGTTTTGATATGCCGCCAGTTTTGGTAGAACAAAGCGATATGAACAGCATGAGGTTAAGTAAATATAATGTGGTTATTATGTCTGATGGTAGATATAGTGGTATTTCGCAAAGCGGAGTAGATGAACTAAAAAGATTTTTAAGAGGAGGAGGTACTTTAATTGCCATGGGCGATGCCAATAGATGGGCAATTACCAATGGCTTAATTTCAATTAAGTACAAGACGGTAAAAAGTAACGATTCTTTAGCATTTAGAAATTACGACACACAGTCTGAAGTTGCTAGAGCACAATATATTCCAGGAGCTATTTTTAATTGTAGAGTAGACAAAACACACCCTATTGCATACGGAATTACAACATCAGAAATACCTGTATTTAGAGAAGGTACAGGAATGTTTGAAAAACCAAGCAATCCATTTGCAACGCCATTAGCTTATACCAGCAAGCCGCTTTTAGCAGGTTATATTTCTCCAGCTAATGAGAAATTAATCAAAAATTCAGCAGCAGTTATTTGTAGCAGTTACGGTAGTGGAAAAATTGTATCCTTTGCAGATAATCCCAATTTTAGGGCTTTTTGGTTTGGCACTAGTAAATTATTTATGAATGCAGTGTTCTTTGGGCAGACCATAAGTGGTGGTTTTGGTGGGGGAGATGAATAAATCTTAAATTTATTAGTACGTGTTTAAAATAAATTTGGGCGTCCCGATAGCTATCGGGATAAAACGCTATCCGTTATATTTTTTTTGCAATATACATGGTGTTTAAAAAGTATAAAAAGCCTGCTCGCCCTTTGGCGTGGCTGTAACTTAGCTATAGGTTTCCCTTTGGGACTATGGTTAGCGTAAATTGAAATGTTTAATAAGTATTAACTACACAAAGCGAAAAATTTAAAAAATTAGCTGAATCAGAAGGATAGAAGCCTATCTCAAAAAAAGAAAATATTTTTTTGAAGTACTGTTGTGATTACAAAAGTATTTTATGATATTTGCAAACTCTTTACAAAAAGCGGTTTAATAGAAATAAGAATATATAGTCATGTCAAGAATTTGTGATTTAACAGGAAAAACGGCAATGGTGGGAAATAAAGTATCTCGCTCAAATGCAAAAACGAAACGTAAATTTTACCCAAATCTTCATATGAAGCGTTTTTATCTTCCAGATGAAGACAGATGGATTACTTTAAAAGTTTCTACTTCTGCTATCAAAACCATCAATAAAATTGGTATAACAGAGGCAATCAACAGGTTCGTTTCAAAAGGAACTATTTAATTAAAAATATAAAACCCGAATATAATGGCTAAGAAGGGAAACAGAGTTCAGGTAATTTTAGAATGTACCGAACACAAAGAAAGCGGAATGGCTGGTACTTCAAGATATATTACCACCAAAAACCGTAAAAACACTCCAGAAAGATTAGAGATTAAAAAATTTAATTCAGTATTGAGAAAAGTTACTGTTCACAAAGAAATTAAGTAATCTAAAGCTATTTATTTAGCATAAAAAAAATTAGACATGGCAAAGAAAGTAGTTGCAACACTAAAAACTGGTACTGGTAAGGAATACTCTAAAGTTATTACCATGGTAAGATCACCAAAAACTGGTGCTTACTCTTTTAAAGAAATGATTGCTCACAATGATCACATTAAGGATGCAATTGTAGTTGCTAAAGAAAGCGTAACAGAATAATATTATTTAAAAATATTTTGAGCCATCCTGAAAATTTAGGATGGCTTTTTTTGTTTAAATTTATCGCCCATGGGATTATTTGATTTCTTTAAGAAAAAAGAGCAAACTGTAGAACAGCAAGAAGCTTTAGAAAAAGGCTTAGAAAAAACTAAAGATAACTTTTTTGAAAAAATTAGTAAAGCTGTAATTGGGAAAGCTACGGTAGATGATGATGTTTTAGATAGTTTAGAAGAGATTTTAGTAAATGCCGACGTTGGCGTAAGCACAACCTTAAAAGTTGTTGAAAGAGTACAACAACGTGTTGCTAGAGATAAATATACCAGCACATCAGAACTTAATAACATTTTACGTGAAGAAGTTCAGGCTTTACTAGAAGAAAATAATAGCTCCGACTTTCAAAATTTTGACTACGGCAATCAAAAACCATATGTAATCATGGTTGTTGGTGTAAATGGGGTAGGTAAAACTACAACCATTGGTAAATTAGCTTATCAGTTAAAGCAAGCTGGACAAAAAGTAGTAATTGGTGCTGCAGATACTTTTAGAGCAGCGGCTGTAGAACAAATTCAGCTATGGGGAAAACGTGTTGATGTTAGAGTAGTATCTCAAGGTATGAATGCAGATCCAGCTTCGGTAGCTTTTGATACTTTACAATCGGCTGTTTCTAACGGAGATGATGTGGCTATTATTGATACTGCCGGAAGATTACATAATAAAGTAGGCTTAATGAATGAGCTTTCTAAAATTAAAAAAGTAATGGACAGGGTTGTACCTGGCGCACCTCATGAAATTCTATTGGTTTTAGATGCGTCTACTGGCCAGAATGCGATAGAGCAGTGTAAACAATTTACGCAAGCTACAGATGTTAATGCTTTGGCGCTAACCAAGCTAGATGGCACTGCAAAAGGTGGCGTAGTAATAGGAATTTCGGATCAATTTAAAATTCCAGTAAAATACATTGGAGTAGGAGAAAAGATGACTGATTTGCAGTTATTTAATAAGAAAGAGTTTGTGGATAGTTTGTTTGGTAAGTGAGTTTTGTGATTACATAGATTGATTTCGTGATTATACAGATTGATTTCGTGATTACACAGATTGAAAGATTACACAGATTAAGGGTTTCGTGATTATACAGATTGATTTCGTGATTACATAGATTGATTTCGTGATTACACAGATTGAAAGATTACACAGATTAAGGGTTTCGTGATTACACAGATTGATTTCGTGATTACACAGATTGAAAGATTACACAGATTAAGGGATTCGTGATTGTATAGAATGTACTGATTAGGGTTTTTTGGTTTTTCTTATTATTAATTGATGCTATTTTAAATTTATGGATGGTGAATTGAAAGACACGTTAACTCATAAGATTATTGGTTGTTGTTACGAGGTTCATAGAGAATTAGGTCCGGGTTTTTTAGAAAAGATATATTCACGAGCATTAATTGAGCAGATGACTATTGAAGGTATTAGCTTTGAATGTGAGAAAGAGTTTAATGTATATTTCAAGAAAAAGTTAATTGGTAAGTTTAGATGTGATTTTTATATAGAAGGCAAAGTTATTCTAGAGATTAAATCAGTTACAGGAATTCAGCCCCAATTATTTCAAACTCAATTGATTTCTTATTTAAAGGCTAGCAAACTTAAAACGGGTCTTTTGGTAAATTTTGGAAATGGAAGTTGTGATGTTAAGAGATTATCGGTATGATCTTCGTGATTACACAGATTGCAGGATTTCACAGATTAAAGGGTTTCGTGATTATAAAGATTGCACTGATAGAAGGGTTTTCGTGATTATAAAGATTGCACTGATAGAAGGGTTTTCGTGATTACACAGATTGCAGGATTTCACAGATTAAAGGGTTTCGTGATTATAAAGATTGCACCGATAGAAGGGTTTTCGTGATTACACAGATTGCAGGATTTCACAGATTAAAGGGTAACGTGATTTTACAGATTTAAAGATTGCATAGACTAGTTTGATTTATTTGAAGTGAAGCTTAATGTTTTGGGAGGATTATTTTCTTTAAATTTGCGTTAACGATAGTAATGGATACCTGCCAAGTGTGTAATGCCTGCAGGCGTATGAATGGATAGCGTGTTAAAACGCCCAAACTAAAATAGATAATAGATAAATGTATAGATCATGATAATTAAAAAATAAACTATTAACCATAATATAAGAATCTGTGAAATCCCTTAATCGGTGCAATCACGAAGACACATCTGTGAAATCCCTTAATCGGTGTAATCACGAAAACACATCTGTGAAATCCCTTAATCGGTGCAATCACGAAAACACATCTGTGAAATCCCTTAATTGGCGAAATCACAAAAACATATCTGTGAAATCCCTTAATTGGCGAAATCAAGAAAATAGAAAAAATGAAAGTTAAAGAAAGATCAAAATCCACTATACAACCTCGCGTTAACGTTATTACCCTAGGTTGCTCAAAAAACACTTACGATTCTGAGGTGCTAATGGGACAACTTAAAGGCAACCAAATTAATGTGGTGCATGAGGCTAATGATGTTAGGGAGAATGATATTGTGATCATTAACACTTGCGGTTTTATTGATAACGCTAAGCAAGAATCTATTGATACTATTTTGCAGTTCAGCGATTTAAAATCTGAGGGAAAAATAGGGAAAGTAGTTGTTACCGGTTGCTTGTCTGAAAGGTATAAGCCCGAGTTAGCAGCAGAGATTAAGAATGTAGATTCTTGGTTTGGCACTAACGACTTGCAAAATTTATTAAACTCTATTGGCGCAGATTATAAGCATGAGCTCATTGGCGAACGCTTATTAACTACACCGTCACATTTTGCATATTTTAAAATTGCCGAAGGCTGTAACCGCCCTTGTTCCTTTTGTGCGATCCCGTTAATGCGTGGTAAGCACCTTTCTAAACCAATTGATGAGCTTGTAAAAGAAGCTAAAAATCTAGCTAAAAACGGAACAAAAGAGTTGATTTTAATTGCGCAAGATTTAACTTATTACGGCTTAGATTTATATAACGAAAGAAAATTGGCCGATTTAATGCGTCATCTTTCCGATGTGGACGGTATTGAATGGATTAGGTTGCAATATGCTTATCCTTCTGGTTTTCCTATGGATATTTTAGATGTGATGAACGAACGTTCTAACATTTGCAATTACTTGGATATGCCGCTACAACACATTACCGATAGCATGTTAAAATCTATGCGACGAGGAACAACCAAGCAAAAAACCATCGATTTAGTGAATCAAATTAGAGATAAAGTTCCCAATATTGCCATGCGTACCACTTTAATTTGCGGTTACCCAGGCGAAACGGAAAGAGATTTTGAGGAGATGAAAGAATGGGTAGAAGAAACCCGTTTTGATAGATTAGGCTGTTTTACTTACTCTCACGAGGAGAAAACACATGCTCACGATTTGGTTGATGACGTACCACAAAAAGTGAAAGAGCAACGTGTAGAAGATATTATGGAGATTCAGCAAGGTATTTCTTTCGATTTAAATCAACAAAAAGTGGCCAAAACTTACAAGGTTCTAATAGATAAAAAGGAAGGTGATTTCTTTGTAGGACGTACAGAATTTGATTCGCCCGAGGTAGATAACGAGGTTTTAATTGACGCTAAAAGTAATTACGCCACGCCAGGGACTTTTGTAAATGCAGTAATTAATAGGGCCGAGGATTTTGATCTTTATGGTACAATTGTCAAATAATTGATGTAAAATACCTAATCACTGATTATTGGTTATTATCGAGATAAATGGAAGCTCAATATATTGATTACGACAAAACCCGATGTTTTTCTTCTGTAGTAACTCGCTTACTGGCTAGAGACGAAAATTTAAAACCATTTATCAATCAATTTCCAGATTTAAATAGTTTTGAAAGCATCATTAAAGAAAGAAACTTTAACGGGAATAGGGCGCAATTAGTAGAAGTTTTAAAATCTCAATATCAAGAGGTAAATGCTTCCAAATTAGTTCATCAAAACATAGAAGCTTTAAAAAGCGAGCTTACTTTTACCGTTACCACTGGTCACCAGTTAAATATATTTACTGGTCCGCTGTATTTTATTTTTAAGATAGTTAGTGCAATCAATCTGGCTAAAGATTTAAAAGCCAAATTCCCGAATCATCATTTTGTGCCTATTTATTGGATGGCGACAGAAGATCACGATTTTGAAGAAATTAACCATACCTATATTGGTGGCAAAAAAGTAAACTGGAATTTAAATGCTGCCGGCGCAACGGGCAGGCTAAATACCAAAACAAGTACTGCTGCTATCAATCAATATACAGGGGTTTTAGGGATTTCTGAAAATGCCCAAAAGCTATCGGAAATTATTTCTAAGGCTTACGCCAATGGAGAAAACTTAGCAAGCGCCACCAGAAATTTAGCGAATGAATTGTTTAGCGAATACGGATTAGTGATTATTGATGCTGATGATCAAACATTAAAATCCTCTTTTGCCGACATTATAGAACTAGATATTATCCAACAAAACAGCTTTAAAAATATTGAGGAAAGCAGTAAAAAACTAGAAGCTATAGACATCCATGCGCAAGTAAATCCTAGAGAAATTAACTTCTTTTATTTGACCGATGATTTAAGAGAACGCATCTTATTTGAAGAGGAAAAATATAAAATCCTAAACACAGAAATTTCTTTTTCTGAAGAAGAATTAAAGCAAGAAATTAAAAATAATCCCGAAAGATTTAGTCCAAACGTAGTGATGCGTCCACTTTACCAAGAAGTGATTTTGCCTAACCTGGCTTATATTGGTGGAGGAGGCGAACTGGCTTATTGGCTTCAACTAAAAGCTAATTTCGATTTTTATAAGGTAGACTTTCCTTTACTCATCTTAAGAAATTCGGCTATGTTAGCCAGTGAAAAATCTGTAGCTAAGCTTAAAAAATTAAATTTGGCTTTCGCCGATGCTTTTGAAGAAACAGAAAATTTAAAAAAGAATTACGTCGAAAAACACTCTTCCCACACTTTAAATTTAAAGCAAGAATGGAATGGGTTACAAACTATTTTTGACGATTTAAAAGTAAGAGCATCACAAATAGATCCCACGCTTAAGTCAAGTACAGAAGCCGTAGAGGCAAGACTCAAAAAAGCCATCCACAGTTTGGAAAAGAAACTAATGCGAGCCGAAAAACGTAATTTTAACGATGCAATTGCAGATATAGATCAGATTAAATCTCAATTATTTCCGGGCGGAGGATTGCAAGAAAGAAAAGAAAACTTTGGGCTATTTTACGTGAAATATGGAGATGATTTAATTAAAAAATTGATCCAAAATTTTAAGCCTTTAGATTTTAAGTTTACTATTTTAAGCTGAAGAATTTTAAGCTATAATCAACTAATATAATCTACAAACACCAATAGAAATATGGATTTCTACACTTTTTCAGAAAATACTTTAAGAAAATTCACACACAATGTTTTTATAAAAATGGGTTGTTCTGAGGAACATGCCACTTTAGCCGCAGATGTTTTAATTAAAGCAGATTTACGTGGTACAGACTCGCATGGTGTTGCCCGTTTAACGGGTTATGTGCGACTTTGGGAAAAAGGCAGGATAAATACTAAACCAAATATTAAAATAATACATGAAACCGCCACAACCGCCACTGTAGATGGCGATGCCGGTTTAGGTTTGGTAGTTGCTCCTTTTGCGATGGATTTAGCCATTAAAAAAGCAAAAGAATATGGTAGTGGATGGGTAGCAGTTAAAAATTCTAACCATTTTGGCATTGCAGGTTACCATAGTTTAAAAGCCGTAGAAAACGATATGATTGGTTATGCTTTAACTAACGCTAGTCCGTTAGTAGCGCCTACTTTTTCTACCGAGAGAATGTTAGGCACAAACCCAATTTGTTATGCTTTCCCTGCCGGTAAACATGCGCCAGTGGTCGTAGATATGGCCACTTCTACAGCCGCTAACGGTAAATTAGAAATAGCACAAAGACAAGGTAAAAATGTGCCAGAGGGCTGGATACAAGATAAAGATGGTCATGTAGCTTTAAACCCTGCCGATTTAAAAAACGGAGGTTCTTTACTTCCGCTAGGTTCAGACCCAGAGCATGGCAGCCATAAAGGTTTTGCTTTAAGTGCAACGGTAGATATTCTTTCGGCAGTACTTTCTGGCGCTAGTTACGGACCTTGGGCTCCTCCTTTTGTGGCATTTATGGATCCTCTTCCCAATCAACCGGGCGAAGGTTTAGGTCATTTTTTAGGAGCGATGCGGGTAGATGGCTTTAGACCGATAGAAGATTTTAAAGCTAATATGGACAATTGGATAGAGCGTTTTAAAAATGCAAAACCAATTAACGAGAATCAAAAAGTAATTATTCCTGGAGAACCAGAATTGGCTGCCGAAAAATACAGAACTATTAATGGAATTCCTTTAATTGATGCTGTTGTTCATGATTTAAATGAAATAGCTGTAAAAATGGGATTAGAAAAATTGGGTGTCTAAATAAACTTACGAAGTTTTTGAAACTTCGTAAGTTTGAAAGTACTAATCCTCGCCTTTATTAATTTTCTTATACAAGATAGGCGGTATCAAATCTTTCAACAAAGATTTCACTTTATCTTTCCCCGATGTTTTAAAGGCCGTATTATCAGTTTCGTTGTTTTTGCGTTCCTGAAACAAAGTATTATGTTTAGCATCTTGGTTTATTTCAGACTGTGGTCTGCCGTTAGAATAATAGTATAAAGCCAAAGATTTTCTGCTCCTATCTTCTGGGCAGTTTAACGCATCCGGGTGACCGTGATAAGAAAAATCTGTGGTAGAAAATATAGCCAGCTTATTAAATGTAGGCAAAATTTTCTTTTCGCATTTCTCCATCTTTCTATCCCAAAGCTCAAAAAAACCACCATATTCTTCTTTCCAATCTTTGTTTAGGTAAACCAAAACATTTATTCTTCGGTCTAATTTTAGTTGTGGGTGTTTGTTAAAATCGGCATGAACTTTCAATAATCCACCTTTTTTAATTTCATGTTGTCCACCCCCAAAAAAGTAAGGATCGCCAGTTAGCGGTTCTTCTATTCCTGTAATAATTTGTAGAAAATTCAAAAAAGGCTCGGAGTTTAAAAAATGCATAAACGATTTTGTTTCCTCGCCAAAGTAATTTTCACCTTTACTAGCAAACTTAATTTGCTTTTGGTCTCTGAAAGAAATGCTGTCTTTTTTAGATAAATCTGGAAACTCGTCTAAAATATTACTCAGTATATCGGGGTTAAAGAAATTATTAAAAGAAATACTTGGAAAAGGATTGGCATTAACATAAGCCTCTTTATTTTCTGATGCAAATTTGATTAAATCTTGATTATGAGTGTTTAAGTATTTAGACATGAGCGTAATTTTTGATTAAATATAAGTATTGTATTAAATAATGCAAATTATCTTGCAAAACTGTTTAGCGTTCTGAGTTTGTACGATGGAACGGATTAAAGGTTTTTATTAAAAAGGAAAGTGAGAAATTGTAGCTGAAAATACTTTATGAAGGATAAGTGAAAAAACTTAGGTTAATCTAATTTTTGTTTTTATCGTAAATTATCTAACAATCTTGACAAAATAGCCACATCAATTATTCTCCTCTGTCCCAAAGGGATTACTTTGGAAGAAGGTGGGGGGTTACTCAAAATTTTTTTATTTCGAGCCTTTTTTTTTAGGACGTAGCAATCTGTTTGTAAAAAAATTTAACGGTATATTCTAAGAACTTTTTTTTCTTATCATCACTTAATAAACAAAATTTAAACCCATACAACTAAAACTAAAACGCAGCAAAATATTCCTACACTTTTTTCAACCTGTTTTAATCCTATGGTTGCTTTGGGCAACCGGTACATTAAGGTATCTTTTTAATAAACAAAAACCATGGCAATCGCATGGCAACCTATTTGTTAAACCTATCGTTCTTAGCGTTGACGGTTTAATAGGAAGTTGATTAAACATTGAGGTTCACAGCAAGTAGTTATGCGATATCATAAGCGCTATCATCAAAACATAAGTTAGCTCATACATTTGTAGAAAATAATTTTATTTTTTGCTTAGTTCTTCGGAAAATATATTTTAAATGTAGTGCCGTTCCCAAATTCGCTTTCCACTTCTATAAGGCCATTCATTGCTTCTATTTGTGTCTTGGTTATAAAGAGACCCATGCCTTTTGCATCTTCATTGCCGTTAAAAGTATTGAACATGCCAAAGAGCCGATCTCTATACTTATCCAAGTCTATGCCTATCCCATTATCATTAAATGTTAATATGGTATAATCAGGAGCATCTATTATATCAACATTAATAATCAGAGACCTTTCGGGAGATCGGTATTTGAGCGAATTAGTGATCAGATTCAATATTATACTTTCAAAATAAGCCGGATTTGTAAATAATACTTTATCATCACTAAACAGATAATTGATAACTGCACTGGTATTGCGAAATAATACAATTATACTATCCACTACTCTTTTTATTTCGAATTGCACATTTATAGCTGACAATGGTAGTTGAGTATTGGTTTGGATACTAATGATCTCATTCAAAGCCCTAATAGTTTCATCAAGGCTGGTTGAACTGTTTTTTACTACAGCCAATGCTGTTTTTGCGTCCATTTCTTCGTCAACCTCGTTAAGATAGATGGTTCCAAGAATGTTAGCTACATGGGAACGTATATTGTGTGAAACAATATAAGTGAAATTTATAAGCCTTTTATTTTGATTAGAAATTATCCCAACTAGGGCTTCTAGTTCTTGCTGTCTGATAATTAGGGAGGTGATATCATGACCGATACACAAAATTTCTGAAGGAAATCCTTCTTTGTTCGTCAGCATTTTAAAATCCCATTGTGTAGATAGAAAGCCTTTAGATATAGGCTTTCTTAAAATTACCCGATGTGTTTTTTCAGGAGACGTATAGCATTCATAAACTGTGTCCTGGCAAGTTTGATGGTCTTCTGGTACAATCAAGGATAAAGAACTTTTTCCTATCCAATCCTCTGCCTCGAGGCTAAAAATATAACAGAAAAAAGAATTGAGATAAGTGTAATTGCCTTCCAAATCAACTTTTACTACATAGAAGGAATTGTTATCGATGATCGATTTATAATAATCGTCATCTTTTAAGGTTTCTTGGTAAATACCGTTATGGTCTGAAGGAGATGTTATCGAAGACATAGATCATAAAATAAAGATTTCAGTATAGATTTAGATAAGCAAACAATCGCCTCATAATGTTTAAGTTTAAAGTATTAACTTTGAGACAATTAAATGACCTAAATGTTTTTACTTAGGTAATTAAAATTTTGGTTTTATATTTTAGGATTGCCAATTTGACTCGCCAATAACCTTTCATAAAATTTATTATTTTCTTTTAGAGCTACCATCAGTCTGTCAAATGGATTAAATGTGCAGTTGAAATTAAAAGCACTATTATCATAAAAAGAATTAATATTACTGATTACAGTTTGATCATTATAATTCTTATAGCTTCTGCATTCACCCCCGCTCCCACAAGTAGCAAAGCCGATTATGCCTTTGTTCAATACATGGAGCATCAATTAGCGGATAACTCAAATCTTAGGTAGATTTTTTACTCAAAAGCGTAACAGATTTGTCTTATAGCCCTGTAAATTTTTTAAATGCCAGGTTTTCCATAATCAAAAGTTTTTTTTTGCTTGTACATTATTTTAATATTAGTTTAAGTAAAGTTAATTATATAGAAAATAAAGGCTTAATAGACAAAATTGAGGCTATAACCTTTGTAAGTAATTGATATTGTTAGCTTTGGGCACAGTCAAAGGTTATGAATAAAAAAAGTGCTTTTATTGCAACAGCCCAATCACCAAGAAGAATGGCAAAACAACGTTTAGGTATAAAGAAAGATGTGCTTGATGATAGTATAATGTAGCGGATTTGGAGCTTTCGGATGGTTTGAAATGAGTTTTTTCTGCGAGGATTTGGCAATATCCTCTAGTAAGAAATTATATTTACAATAATTTATAGTGAAGTGTTTTCTAAAATCTTAACCATAAAAAAAGCCCCAAAATCAATCAGATTTTGAGGCTTTTTTATTTTAATAATAAGATTAACCTTTTATAAACTCTGCATTAAAGAATTCTCTGTTCATACGAGCAATATTGGTAACCTTAATTTCTTTAGGGCACTGCGCTTCACAGGCATAAGTATTGGTACAGCTACCAAATCCTTCTTCATCCATTTTTAATACCATCGCTTCTGCTCTAGAATAACGCTCTACTTGCCCTTGTGGTAACATGGCGTATTGAGATATTTTTGCGGAAACAAATAACATGGCCGATGCATTTTTACAAGCAGCAACACAGGCGCCACAACCAATACAGGTAGCAGAGTTAAAAGCTTCGTCGGCAATCACTTTAGGTATAGCAATTTCGTTAGCGTCTGGCACACCACCAGTTCCTACAGAAACATAACCACCAGCTTGCTGAATACGGTCAAAAGAACTTCGGTCTACAGCTAAATCCTTAACTACTGGGAAGGCAGCAGCTCTCCAAGGCTCAATTACAATAGTGTCGCCGTTGTTAAAAGAACGCATGTGTAATTGGCAAGTAGTTGTTGCTCTTTTTGGTCCGTGTGGTTCGCCATTAATAACTAAAGAACACATTCCGCAAATACCTTCTCTACAATCATGGTCAAATTGAATAGGGTCTTCCTTACGTTTTACCATATTCTCGTTAACTACATCAAGCATTTCTAAAAAAGACATATCCGGGGATATTTCCTCTGCTTTGTAGGTCACAAATTTACCCTTAGCACTCGTATTTTTTTGACGCCATACTTTTAACGTCAGGTTCATGTTTCCACTCATTTTTTTAAGTATTAAGATACTAGTATCAAGTATCAAGATGACAAGTTTTGTCTTGGCTCTTGCTACTTTTTACTTACTACTATTTATAACTACGTTGTGTTAATTTAACATTATCAAATACCAGTTCTTCTTTGTGAAGTGTTTCTGGCATATTATCTCCAGTATATTCCCATGCTGCTACGTAAGCAAAGTCATCGTCATTTCTTAATGCTTCACCTTCTGGCGTTTGGTATTCTTCTCTAAAGTGACCACCGCAAGATTCGTCCCTGTTTAAAGCATCGTCAACCATTAACTCTCCTAATTCTAGGAAATCGGCTACTCTACCGGCCTTCTCTAAAGATTGATTCACTTCTTCGTTTTCGCCAAGAACAATTGCGTTATTCCAGAAATCAGCTCGTAAATCGCTAATCATCTTTTTAGCTTTATTTAAACTGATAGCATCTCTAGACATACCGCAATATTCCCACATAATTTTACCTAAATCACGGTGGTATTCATCAACAGTTTTGTTTCCTCTTAACGATAATAATTGATTGATACGATCTTGAACTTCGCTCTTGGTTTTAGCAAATTCTGGTCTGTTTGCATCTATTGGTGCCGGACCAATGTTAGCTAAATAATCTCCTAAAGTGTAAGGAATCACAAAATAGCCATCGGCTAAACCTTGCATTAATGCAGATGCTCCTAAACGGTTTGCACCGTGGTCAGAGAAATTTGCCTCGCCCAATGCGTATAAACCAGGAACAGATGTCATTAAGTTATAATCTACCCAAAGTCCACCCATGGTATAATGCACAGCAGGATAAATTCTCATCGGAGACTCGTAAGGATTCTCATCAGTAATTTGCCTATACATATCAAATAAGTTTCCGTAACGAGCTGCCACAGCTGGCTGACCTAGTCTACTGATAGAATCTTTAAAATCTAAATAAACAGCTAACCCAGTTTTACCTACACCTTTTCCTTCATCACAAACTTCTTTAGCATTTCTTGATGCTACATCTCGAGGCACTAAATTTCCAAATGATGGATATTTACGCTCCAAGAAATAATCTCTATCGTCTTCTTTAATATCTTTTGCTTTAATTTCGCCCTTACGTAAACGTTCGGCAGTTTCTTTTGTAGCAGGAACCCAAACTCTACCGTCATTTCTTAACGACTCAGACATCAGCGTAAGCTTAGATTGATGATCGCCAGAAACTGGAATACAAGTAGGGTGAATTTGAGTGTAACAAGGATTTGCCATATAAGCACCACGTTTGTGAGCTCTCCAAGCTGCAGTTACATTACTACCCATCGCATTTGTAGATAGGTAAAACACGTTTCCGTAACCGCCAGTACATAACAATACAGCATGACCGCTATGTGTTTCTACATCGCCACTTACTAAATTACGGGTTATAATACCTTGCGCTTTGCCGTCAACAAGTACCACATCTAACATTTCAGATCTGGTGTACATTTTTACTGTACCTAAATTAATTTGACGATTTAAAGCTGAGTATGCACCTAATAATAATTGTTGTCCGGTTTGGCCACGGGCATAAAAAGTACGCGATACTTGGGCACCACCAAAAGAACGGTTATCTAATAAACCACCATATTCGCGAGCAAAAGGCACTCCTTGAGCTACACATTGGTCTATTATATTTACAGATACTTCTGCTAAACGGTAAACATTTGCTTCTCTAGATCTGTAATCGCCACCTTTTACGGTATCATAAAATAATCTAAAGATAGAATCACCATCATTTTGATAATTTTTAGCAGCATTTATACCACCTTGTGCAGCAATAGAGTGTGCTCTTCTTGGACTATCTTGAAAGCAAAATGCTTTCACATTATAACCAAGCTCCGCTAAAGATGCAGCCGCAGATGCACCAGCTAACCCTGTACCAACTACAATAACATCGTATTTTCGTTTGTTTGATGGGTTTACTAGTTTTAGATTAAACTTGTGTTTGTTCCACTTTTCGGCTATTGGCCCTTCTGGAATTTTAGCATCTAACTTCATCTTTATTTGTTTTAATATTTTTAACAAGTACTAAAAAGTATTGTTTCAAAAACATGATTTAAACTTTTACTTAAATAAAAAATATAATGGCATTGAGGCAAATCCTAAAGGTATTGCTACCGCAAATAGCCAAACACCAACAAAATTAATTACTGGCCTATATTTACTGTGGTTCCATCCTAAAGTCTGAAAAGAACTTTGAAAACCATGTATTAAATGGAAAGACAATGCAGCCATTGCAATAACGTAAAATAAAACTACCCACCATTGCTGGAAAGCAGTTGATACCTCTAAGTATAAATCTTCAGATTTTGTAATTTCGACGCCATTATCAACATAGCTTACATATTCTGTAAATTCAGACGCACTTAAAGTCCTACTCATTGTTGCACCACTATTTAAATCTGTTCTGTATTCTATGTAAGGCGTATAACCTTGGTGATACTTGTACCAAAAGTTGGACATGTGTACCACTATAAAAACAAATAATATTGTTCCTAAAATACCCATGTTACGAGACGACCAAATACTGCCATCTTTTGGTTTTATTGCATAAGCTTGCGGACGAGCCTTTCTATTTAGTTGAACTATGATGATTGCCCAAATGGTATGAATTATAATGGAGCTATACAATAAGTAAGACACCACTTTAATTGGCGTAAAGTGAGTCATAAAGTGTGCGTACTGATTAAATGCTAATCCCTCATCGTTTTTAAATAACTGAAAATTACCAGTTAAGTGTATGATTAAGAAAGAACATAAGAACAAACCGGTTAAACACATTATTAGTTTTCTCCCGAGTGTAGAGGAGAGTGCTTTGGAAAAATTACTCATTTTTTGGTATTTAAGGGTTTTTTTGAGTTGTAAAAGTATTTAATTATCCACAAAAAAACACTGATAGCTAAGTGTATTACAAATTTTAGCTTTATTTAGAACCATTTTAAATAATCACGCTTGCATAATCATCATTATTTACGTTAATTTAAGTTGAACTTAATTGCTTTTATGATTAGGCTATAATTGCTAACAGTATATAATTGGCCAAATTTGCGGTAATGCTTTTTTAGCTTTTTGCGTTTTGTTTCAGTTTATAAGTAAACAATTTAGGGCGTTCCCCAAAAATGGGTCGGGCTATTTTGGGGTGCCGTAATTTTTAAATGCAGAAAAAAGCATTTAAAAAATGTACTAAACCCTCCATATCCCTAACGCAAATATAGTAGGGCTCTTTAAAATTGATTAATAAAACTAAACTGCCATCACCTTTTTTCCAGCAATGGCAAACACCAAGTCATTTTCTTTTCTCTTAATTATTGCTTTGCCTGTAAATTTTCCAAAGGCGGGCATAATTCCATTATTTTTTCCAAAATAAAAACAAGGTAAAACTAGACCTTGTCTTGCTTTGCCAATTAATTTAATACCAGGGTGAATGTGTCCGCTAATAATATAGTAGTCCGTTTGATTTTTTGGTAAATCATGATGAAGCTCAAAAACGCCTATTTTTTTTGAATTCACAACTTCGATATCTAACAACTGGTAAAAGTGCAAAGGCAAAATATCATGGTTACCCTTAATCAAAATCATATTAATACTTTGATGTAGCTGTCGCCATAATTTAAACCATTCCCAATCATTATTCATATCGCTATGAAATAAATCACCTAAAAAAATAAGTTCTTTTGGTTTATGGGTGTCAATAATATCAGATAACGTTGCTAAATCCTCTTGTTCTAAAATAGTGGGTATAGCTATTCCAGCTTTTCTAAAGTGGCTGCCTTTACCTAAATGAGTATCAGAAACTAAAAGCGTTTTATAAATGGGAAACCATATTGCTCTTTCTGGTAAAAGCACTAAATCTTCTTCTTTAAATCTGATTTGAAAATATTCTGATTGCATGAACAGGCAAAAATAAAAAAGTCTTGATGGAATACACCATCAAGACTTTTCTATATATCGAAAAATGTTTTTTATTTTATTGGGAAAGTTACTCTAAATCTGCTTCCATCAGGTACAATGCCTATTAAAGAAACCATTTTAAGGTCAGCCTTTAAAGCAGCAATAACTTGGTCGTTATTATTTACTGCTTTTCCGTTTACACTAGTAATTACAGTTCCTTTAGGGATATCATACATATCAAATACTTTACCTGCGGTTACACTTTGAACGATAACACCATTTCCTACACCAAATTTCTTTTTAGTGGCATCATTTAACGGAGCAAAAGAAGCTCCTAAACTATTTGCAGCGTTAGCAACTACTGCATTGTTTGCAGCTAGTTTAGAACCATCATCGCCTTTTAAGGTTAAATTGAAGTCTTTTAAATTACCATCTCTTAAAACCGTTAATGTAACTTTATCACCTGGGCGCATGGTACCAATTTTTTCTTGTAGGCTAGATGAAGAAGTTATAGGTTGCTTATTTAATTTCTTAATAATATCTCCCTTTTTAACGCCTGCTGCTGCTGCGGCGCTACCTTCTAAAGTAGAGTTAATGTATAAACCATCAATTTCTTTAGTTCCTAATTCCTCTGCGTTATCAAAGTTTAATTCCTGAAAAGTAACACCAATATAAGCTCTTTTAATTTCTCCATATTTTAAGAAATCGTCCATTACTTTTTTGGCTAAGTTAACTGGGATTGCAAAACCGTAACCTTCGTAAGTTCCAGATTGTGAAGCTATGGCAGAGTTAATACCTATTAACTCTCCTCTAGTATTAACTAAAGCACCACCGCTATTTCCTCTATTAATAACCGCATCGGTTTGAATAAAAGATTCTATAGATGTATTAGTAGGTGGATTTTCAGGGTCATAATTATTTCTATCTATTTGAGGTGCTAAAATTCCAATTTGTCTAGATTTTGCACTTACTATACCTGCAGTAACTGTAGATTCTAATGTCAATGGATAACCAACCGCTAAAACCCATTCGCCTACTTTTACTATGTCAGAATTCCCTAAACGTACAATTGGTAAATCAGACGCTGAAACTTTAATTAATGCTAAATCTGTATTTTTATCTCTTCCAATTACTTTAGCTTGTAAAACGCGTTTATCAGATAAAATCACTTCTATTTTCTCTGCATCCTCTACAACATGGTTATTAGTCATAATGTAACCATCCTCGGTTACAATTACTCCGGACCCTTTTCCCATTGGCGCAGATTGGTTTTGTTGAGGCGCAGAACGTTGTCTTCTACCAAAAAAATCTTCAAACATATCTCCTAATTGGTCGTTACCACCACCTCTGGCCATGTTTCTACTATACGTTGTCCTTACATGCACAACTCCTGGTGAAACAGCTGCTGCCGCTTGAGTAAAGTCTAAACTAGATAAATCAGAATTCACAGCTGAGGGGTTATTGGTAAAGTACAATCCCTGTCTATCTTCAATTCCCATATTTCCCAATTGGTTTGTTTCAACCAATTTGTAGGCTCCAATCGCAACCGCACCACCAACTATTGCAGTTAATAATGTAATGCCTACTTTTCTAAAGTTTTCTTTCATATCTAAAAATATTTAATTACCTATCGTCTTTTATAAAGTCAAAAATGATACCATTAAGACGATTTTTGCAACCACATGTTATGATTGACGTAGTTAAAAAATGTTAAAATTATAGATTTATTCAATCTATAGCATACTAATATTTTCCTAATGTTATAATATTTAAATCTAATATTTTGTTTTTAACAGCATATTTTTAACCATTTTTGTTTCATTATGAATCAAAACTTTTTTAAGTACCAAGGAGCAGGAAACGACTTTATTTTAATAGATAATAGAGATTTAAGCTTTAATCATGAGCAGCCAGCGCTTATTGAAAAATTATGTAATAGGAGGTTTGGTATTGGAGCAGATGGATTAATGTGTCTAGAATTGATAGATGGATTTGATTTTAAAATGGTTTATTATAATGCTGATGGTAAGCCAAGTAGTATGTGCGGTAACGGTGGACGATGTATTGTTGCTTTTGCAAAACATCTAGGTGTAATTAAAGAAGAAACCAATTTTTTGGCAGTAGACGGGCCACATTATGCCAAAATTGCAGAAAGTGGAGAGTGGGTTAGCCTACAAATGATTGATGTGGAAACAGTGAATAGAGATGCAGATGCTTACGTGATTAACACTGGTTCGCCGCATTACATCAAATTTGACAAATCTGTAGCAGATAAGAATGTTTTTGAGGAGGGTAGGGCTATCAGGTATAATCCTACTTACAGTAAAGAAGGAATTAATATCAACTTTGTAGAGGATAAAACAGATTATTTATTGGTTAGAACTTATGAGCGTGGCGTAGAAGATGAAACTTATGCTTGTGGAACAGGTGTAACTGCTGTTGCTTTAGCAGATGCAGTTGCTAAAAATAAATTGGGAGAGCATGAGACTGCTGTAAAAGTTTTAGGTGGAGATATCACTATTAAATTTAGCTACGATGGCAAAAAATTCACTAATATTTTTTTAGAAGGCCCCGCAGTGCAGGTTTATGAAGGTATTATATCCTATTGAAATATAGGATTTATTTTATAGGTTTTTAGAAGCGATAGGAGCGTTAACGATTGTTCAAAGGACTCTCCAAATGTCCAAAGGACTCCTTTGGAGAGTCCTTTGGACATTTGGAGAAGTGGCATCCTTTTTATCTTTTTGGAGATAAAAAGATATAGCAAAAAGCGTGTTATCCCGATAGCTATCGGGACGCCCAAGAATCCATTTCTCATGAAAACTAACTGTGATTAATGGATGATTCTCTGATCACTATTTCTGATTCCATTTCTATATGATCATCTGCCAAATCTGATTTACTTTCTTGCAATGCATTAAACAAAATGTTTGCTGCCGACTTACCCAATTCAAAAGCTGGTTGAGTGACCGTACTTAATGCGGGTTGTAAAAGGGGTGCGATTTTTAAACTAGAAAAGCTTATAATTTTGACATCGTTAGGAATATTTAAATTTTGCTTTTTGCAGATTTGGTAAGTTTGTAATGCAAGCTTTTCTATACAGGAAAACACACCGTCTGGTTTTTTATCTCTAATTAAATGATCTATAATTTCTAGGTTGACATCTTCATTGCTATTCTCAAAATGAGCCACTAAAGCATCATCAACTACTAAACCGTGATCTTCTAATGCATCCATATAGCCCTGAACTCTTTTTCTGGATATGAGTAAAGTCTCTGGAATTGCCAAACATGCAATTTTTTTACATCCTTGTTCTATTAAATGCTTGGTTGCTTTGTAAGCTGCATTGTAATCGTCGGTTGTTATTTTTGCTGTGGGGATATCTTCAAATACCCTGTCAAAGAATACTACTGGAATACTTTTTCTGTTTAGCTCATGTAAGTGTTCATTGTCGCTACTCTCGCTAGACACAGAAATTAATACGCCATCAACTCGGCCGCTTTGTAAATGTCTAATAAAACCTACTTCTTTATTATAATCATCTCTTGTTAAGAAAATAAGGACATGATATCCTTTTTCTTGGGCTACTTGATCTATTCCATCAATCACTAAAGAGAAAAAATTATCTGCTACTTCTGGTACTACAACAGCAATGGTATTACTTTGCTTGCGTCTTAAACCTGCCGCGTAATGATTGGGCTGGTAGTTTAGTTCTTTGGCTAATGCAATTACTCTTGCTTTGGTTTTTTCACCAATTTCAGAACTGTTTTGAAGTGCTCTAGATACTGTAGATATAGAAAGATTAAGCTCGGCGGCAAGTCTTTTAATATTTACATTACTCATATATTTACTTTTAGATTTAAGGCCCTAAATTATGAATTTGATTTTTAAATCTGCTATTTATTAGCATAGGCATAAAAAAAACCTCGCCTTAAAGCAAAGACGAGGTTTTAAAATTATATTTTTTTTTATTTCTTAAAGCCTACCCTAGATTTTGGTTGCTTAAATTGTGGAGTGCTTTTCTTGTTAATTTGAGGATCGCCCACGCTACTCATGGCACATCTAAAACCAATTTCTGAAGTTGCTTCGCCCTGATCTAAATATCTTCTGGTACCTGGGTTTAACCAATAGGCTCTATCGTTCCAAGAACCACCTTTGAATACTTTAGATCTATCATTTACTAAAGTAATTTTACCATATAAATCTAAATTTTGGGGATCTAACGCACCTCTTTGATCTGGAGTAAAAGTGGGTTTTAATGCTGGCATTTTAGTGGTATCTATAGCGTCTGGAGTAGACGGACTAATACCTGTTATATTACCGTATTTATTAGCATGTTTCTCATATGGATCTTTTTTTCCTGATGTAGCATTTATCTTTTTAGGGACATTAGTTTTTCCTATCGTTTGAATTTTACCATTGGTATCATACTCGTTATTTTCGAAATCATTACCTCTAAATGGACTAAAATCTTCAACTTTGTCAAAAGATAACTGACGATAAGTATCTAATACCCATTCACTCACGTTACCAGCCATATTATATAATCCAAAATCATTTGGCATATAACCATTAACTGGCGCTGTGATATCAGCACCATCATTTAAGTATCCGGCAACACCCATGTTATCACCTTCCCCTCTTTTAAAGTTGGCATAAATTAAACCACGTGTATTTTTCTTTGCAGATCTTATTCCTAAACCGTACCAAGGGTATATTTTACTACTATTTATGATGTTGTTGCCGCCAGTTCCTAATAAAGATAGTGCTGCATATTCCCATTCTGCCTCTGTTGGCAAACGATATCTACCAGGTGTAAATACACCATCTTCAATTTTGGCAAATCTTTGCTCTGTAGCCGCTTTACCTTTTCCTGCTCCTTGTGCTGCAGCTGCATTAGATGCGGCTACTTTTTCTGCATTTTTACCTTTATCGTCATATTGACCATTTAGGTATAAATCTAAATCAAATGGCTCTGTACTTACTTTTGCAGTTGATGCGCCAGGTTTAGTGTTTGGGCCTTTTACAGTTCCGTTTTTAGCTGCTGCATAAGATTTCCAATCATTTAAAATACCTTGATTTCTTAAATTATTTTCGTTTACTACGTTTGTTCTCCAATCACAGTAAGCCACTGCTTGTTCCCAAGTAACGCCTACAACAGGATAATCTTGGTAAGCTGGGTGTCTTAGATAATTGTTTACGTAGGGCTCGTTATAAGCTAAAGGACTTCTCCAAACAAGGGTGTCTGGTAAAGCTTCATAAAACCATCTTTGGTCGTTAGGGACTTCTTTAATCCAGTTTAAATATTCTAACCAATCTATATTTGCAACTTCTGTTTCATCCATGTAAAAAGTGGCAACAGTTACTCTACGTTTTGGAGCAGCGTAATCAAATCCAATATCGTCAATATTAGAACCACCCATAACAAAAGTTCCACCTTCAATATGTACTAGGCCTGGTCCTGGAGTTGGTTTTATTTTTCCGGAAACTTGTAAAGAACCTGGTCTTTTTGCATTGTAAGCAGCGCCTGTTTTCTTAGATCCAGTTACTTTACTAGACTTGTTACAAGCAGAAAGGATTACAGAAATCGCAAAACAAATCGTTAGTGTAGGTATAATTAATTTTCTCATGTGCTTTATTGTGTTTTCAAAACTAAAAATAATTTAACTTAAATTATCTAAAGGATTAATTTAAATTGTTTTAATACGCAAAGCTTTTATAATTTTACCTATTAAAACGTAGCAATTATATAAATAGTTACATAAAGGTATAGATTTATTTTGTTTTGAAAAGTATTGTATTTAAGGTTTTTATATTTTTATTATTAATAATGCTTAGCGATGCTTTTGTTTTTGGGCAGAATTTAAATCAAAAACAAAGAATAAATTGGTCATCAGATACTTTAAAGCAAGGAAATTTACTTAAACCTAATGATGAATTTACCTTTCCTAGGTATTGGGAACAGAAATTTAATAAACTTCCCTCTGTTTACATCAAAGTGCCAGTAAATACATTAAATAATACAGTTACTTTAAATATTGAAAGGCAAAGTAACCTTTTTTTAGAATTTGATTCGGAAAATTTAAAGATCATTAAAGCTGATGCTCAGCTTAGTTACCAAACAGTCTTAGAAAATGGCATCCCCTTTTTACTCATAAATTTTTTACCAATTATTAAAACAGCTAATGGCTTTACTAAAATTGATGAATATTCTTTAATGGTAAACAGTGTGGAATTAAATGCTTCACCTAACAATACCCTAAGAACCTATCAATCTAATTCTATATTAGCCTCTGGTAATTGGTTTAAAATTGCTGTAAAAGATGAAGGCGTTTATCGTTTAACCTACGACTTTCTAAAAAATATAGGAATTGATGTGAATAACATTAATCCAAAAAACATTAGAGTTTATGGAAATGGGGGATATCAATTACCGCAAGCAAACTCCACCGCAAGAGCCGATGATTTAGAAGAACTAGGCATTGAAGTTATTGGTGAAAATGATAGTAAATTAGACCAAACTGATTATGTTTTATTTTACGCTACAGGAAACACCAAATGGCAATTAAGCAATAATCAATATTTTGAGCATCAAGCCAATATTTATTCGGATAGTTCATTCTATTTTATAAATGTGGACAAGGGTTTAGGTAAACGTATGGGTTCTCCAAACAATCTGAATTTGGTTGCCAATTATAATTCGGACAGTTTTAACGAATATCAATTGTATGAAAAAGATGTTTACTCCTTAATAACATCAAGCTTAAAGTCTGGAAGAAATTGGTATGGCGAGGATTTTGAATTTAACAACAGCAGGATTTTTAACTTCAACACAACAGGCATTAAAGCAAACACGGCTACCTTTATTAAAACTAATTTAGCCATCAGGTCTAATGTGTTTTCTTTGGCAAATGTAACTGCAAACGGAACTAATTTATATAGTTTATCATCATCTGCCTTACCGCTAACTTTTGAGACAGATTTTGCCAGAAATGCTTCACAGGTTACTTCCTTAAATGGACTATCTGCAAATAATTTGGCACTATCAATTAATTATAATAAGCCAAACTCCGTATCTAATGCTTGGTTAGATTTTATAGAGGTTAATTTTACAAAGCAAATTACAATCACTAATAATTATTTAAAATTTAGAGATTTAAATAGTGTAGCAAATGGCAGAGTTACCAACTTTGAAAGTTCAAATACCATTTCAGATTTAAAACTTTGGGATGTTTCTAATCCAGCTGCGCCCACCAATCAAAATTATACGCTTACAAATAATAAATTTTCTTTTTTAAGCAGCACCAATACATTAAAAGAGTTTTTGGCTTTTAATTTAAATGCGGTTAAAGAACCAAAAGTTGTAGGTAAAATAGCCAATCAAAATTTACATGCTTTACCGCAAGCAGATTTAATTATTATTACCGCTCCTTTATTTTATAATGAAGCAAAAAGATTAGCTGATTTTAGGAAAAGCACTCAAAATTTATCTTATAATTTGGTTTTACAAGACCAAGTTTTTAACGAGTTTTCTTCTGGTCAGAAAGATGCAACGGCCATAAGAGATTTTATGAAGATGTTTTATGATAGAGCAACAGTTAACAATGCACCAAAATATTTATTGTTATTTGGTAAAGGTTCTTTTGATAACCGTTCTATTAGGTTTAAAGAGAATAATTTTATAGTAACCTATCAATCGGAAAATTCCCTTTCGCCAACGCAAAGCTATACTTCCGATGATTATTTTTCTTTATTAGACGATAACGAAGGAGAATTTTCTGAAGATTTTAATGCTTCACCAGGTTTAATGGATTTAGCCGTAGGAAGAATTCCAGCTAAAAGTGCTTTAGAAGCAAAAAATGTGGTAGATAAACTGATAAACTATGCCAGCAACCAAAGTTTTGGTAATTGGAGAAATCAGTTTGTAATTATTGCCGATGATGAAGATAACAACTTGCACCTCAATCAGGCAGAAGCCAATGCTTCGTTAGTAGCCATACGTAATCCTAATTTTAATATTGATAAAATATATTTTGATGCTTTTCAACAACAAAGTATTGCTGGCGGAAGTAGATATCCCGAAGTGAAAAGCGCTATTAATAACAACTTTAATCAAGGAGCTTTATTAATTAATTATACTGGACATGGTGGCGAGGCAGGCTGGGCTGGTGAGCGGGTATTATTGGAAGAAGATATTTTACAGTGGAAAAATAAAAACAATCTACCTATTATATTTACAGCCACTTGTTCTTTTAGCAGATGGGATGATCCTGAAATAACATCGGCCGGAGAGCTAACTTTAATTAATAAAGATTTTGGTGTACCTTCTTTATTTAGTACCACGCGTATTGTTTTTGCTTCTTATAATTTCGATTTAAATCAAAGTTTTTTAAGAGCGCTTTTAGACCCTTCAAACATCAATAAAAAAATAACTTTTGGCGATATATTTAAGAGTGCTAAAAACAACAACATAGGCGGATTAAATATCAATTCTAGAAATTTCACACTACTTGGCGACCCTAGCGCATTATTTCCAATCCCAATTAATAAAGTGTTAACTACACAATTACCAGATACCTTAAAAGCAGGTAAAAAAGTAACTGTAAATGGAATTGTAGCAGATGTAAATGGAAATAAAATTAATGGATTTAGTGGATTTGTTTTTCCAACCATTTACGATAAACCTACAACAGTAAGTACTTTAGGACAAGATAGACAAGTAAATGGTAGTTTTGTCCAAACTTTTACCGAGCAAAAAAACATCATTTACAAAGGAAAAACGACAGTAGCCAACGGGGCTTTTAGTTTTGATTTTATTGTCCCCAAAGATATTAATCTACAAACTGGATTTGGTAAAATTAGTTATTACGCAAATAATAATAGTCTTGATGCTACGGGATCTAATGACAGAATTATTGTTGGAGGCACAGCAATTGATAATAATAGCGATAAAATTGGGCCCAATATTAAGCCCTATTTAAATGACGAAAACTTTGTTGATGGTGGTATAACCAATAGCAATCCAACTTTGTTGGTTAACCTACAAGACGAAAGCGGAATTAACACGACAGGCATTGGTATTGGGCATGATATTGTAGCCACACTAACTTATCAAAATAAAAATGATGAGGTTTTTATCTTAAATGAATTTTATCAGGCTGAATTAGATTCTTATCAAAAAGGAATGGTAACTTTTCCATTAAATAATTTGGAGCCAGGTTTATACAGTCTAAAAATTAAAGCTTGGGATGTTTTTAATAATTCAAACGAAGCTACAATAACATTCGAGGTAAAGAATAATGACAAATTAGCCTTAGCACATGTTTTAAATTATCCAAACCCGTTTACCACACGTACAAGTTTTCAGTTTGAGCATAATCAAGCTGGCGAAGATTTAGAAGTTCAAATAAATATTAAAACCATTACTGGCAAGCTAGTTAAAACCATTAATCAATTGGTAAATAGCACAGGAAACAGGGTAAATAACATATTTTGGGACGGAAAAGATAATTTTGGAGATAAAATAGCAAAAGGAGTATACATTTATGAACTTAAAGTACGTTCTGTCGTATCAGGAGAAACTAGTCAGAAAATAGAAAAACTAGTTTTACTCTAAACAAACCAAAAAATTAATTTAAAAATTATAGTTTTACTGCATGAATTTAAAACTTACTAAGCTTTTAATAATAACCACATTTATTAGCACAGGTACTTTTGCACAGCAAACAACAACAGATGGAAGGCAGGGTAATACCATCACTACTGCGGTTCCTTTTTTATTAATTACGCCAGATGCCCGCTCAGGTGCAATGGGTGATGTGGGAGTTGCCATTTCTGGCGATGCAAACGCAACACATTGGAATCCTGCAAAACTTGCGTTCATGAAAGACCCTTACGGCTTTGGTTTATCTTACAGCCCTTGGTTACAAAAGTTAGTTCCAGATATTAATTTAGCTTACCTAAACGGATATTATAAATTAGATGATAGAAACGTTATTGGGGGTTCTTTAAGATATTTTTCTTTAGGAAACATTCAATTTGTTGATGTAAACCAGGTAAAACAAGGAGATTTTAATCCTAATGAATTAGCTGTAGATGGAACATTTGCAAGAAGCTTTGGCGAAAACTTTTCCCTAGGTACAGCCTTAAGATTTATTTATTCTAACTTAAGTGGTGGCGCATCTTTCTCGGATCAGCAAACAAGACCAGGTATTGCCGTAGCGTCCGATGTTTCTGCATTTTATACTAAAAACACTGATCTTTTAGGTAAAAGTGCAGATGTAGCATTTGGATTAAACATTTCTAATATTGGCACAAAAATGAGTTATACCGATGGCGGTCCAAAATATTTTTTACCAACCAATATGCGTCTTGGAGGCACAACAACCATCCATGCCGATGATTTTAACGATTTCTCTTTCTCTTTAGATCTAAATAAGCTATTAGTTCCTACAAACCCTACAAGAGATGTAAACGGAAATATTGTTGAAGGTAAAGATCCAAACAGGTCTGTGCCCTCTGGTATTTTTGGTTCTTTTAGCGATGCTCCTGGTGGTAACTCAGAAGAATTAAAAGAAGTAAGTATTTCTACTGGGGTAGAATATTGGTACAATCAACAATTTGCAATTAGAGCAGGTTATTTTTACGAGCATCCAACCAAAGGAAATAGGCAGTATTTGTCATTAGGTTTAGGTTTAAAATATCAAATTGTAGATTTAAATTTCTCTTATTTATTAGCCAATCAACAACAATCGCCTTTGGCAAATACGTTAAGATTTTCTTTACTATTTAACTTCGCCGATCCTAATGCACCCAAATAATGAAGATTAAAGTTGGATTTGGTTTTGATGTTCATCAGCTCAAAGAAGGGCATCCGTTTGTTTTAGGAGGCGTTACATTAGATCATCATAAAGGTGCTTTTGGCCATTCAGATGCAGACGTTTTGGTGCATGCCATTTGCGATGCTTTGCTAGGTGCTGCAAACTTAAGAGACATTGGTCATCATTTTAAAAACACAGACGAAAGATGGCGTGGCATTAGCAGTTTAATTTTACTGCAAGAATGTGTGAAAATGATAAAAGAAAAAGGGTACAGCATTAATAATATAGATGCCATGCTCTGTTTAGAAGCGCCAAAAATTAATCCACATGTTCCAGAAATGAAAGTTCATATAGCCCAAGCCATGGGTATTGATGAAGACGATATTTCTATTAAAGCAACCACAAACGAAACCATGGGATTTATTGGGCGTGAAGAAGGAGTAGTAGCTTATGCAGTTTGTCTTATTCAAAAAGATTAGAAAGTAAATTTTCCTAAAAAATATTTTTGTGGGCGTTTCAAAATGCTGTCCGCGGTAGTCCCAATAAATCTCGATAGCTATCTGGATTGTGAGTTGTCGCTTCTAACGTTAACGCTATTTTTAACGTCAAATAATTATTAAAATATTCTCAATTTTTTTTTCAACTGGTTTTCTTAAAAAAACATAAGCTCAATTAAGATTATCCATTATTTTTGATAAAATAGGGTTTAAAAAGTTTGAACGGTTTTGCGTTAGGGATTGTCCAAAGGACTCTCCGAAGGATTCCTTTGGACCTTGGGAGAATTGAAAATCCTTTTTGTTATCCTTCAGAACAAAAAGATTGTTCCAAAGGAACTCCTTTGGAGTAATAAAAAGCCCGCCCCATTTGCCCCGAGCGATAGCAATTGGGGAATGCCCAGATAATGAATTTGGTAATAGAGCTTAAGTCAAAAACTAATTGGCAATTCATTATATCATTAATCTACTCAAACAATTTGGTCTAATAGGCATTGTTTTTGTTAATGGCTTATCATGCCTAGCCCAAATATGTCTTTACAATCTCAATATAAAACAATCAGAAATCGCTCGGAAAAGATTTGTAAACCCCTACAAACCGAAGATTATGTGGTGCAACCTGTGGCAGATATTAGTCCACCAAAGTGGCATTTAGGTCATACAACATGGTTTTTTGAGACGTTTATACTTAAACCTCATTTCTTTAATTACCAAGAGTTTAATACAGCGTACAATTATGTTTTTAATAGTTATTATGAGACTATTGGAGCAAGAGTGATAAGAACAGATAGAGGCAATTTAAGCCGACCTACTGTTGCAGATGTATACCAATACAGAGCTTATGTAGATGAAGCAATGCACAGTTTTTTGGCAAAAGATATTAGTGAAGAAGTAAAAGAAGTTTTGATTTTGGGTTTAAATCACGAGCAACAACATCAAGAATTGTTAGCTTATGATATTAAATTTATTCTAGGACATAATCCTCTTTTTCCCGCTTACGCTGATGATCATATTGAGCAAGATTTAAAAGTTTCAGATAGTGGCTGGCTAAACATCAATGAAGGTATTTACGATATTGGGTACAATGGACAAGATTTCTGTTTTGATAATGAATTGGGAAGGCACAAAGTTTATCTTCAAAATTTTGATATAGCCAAAGAGTTAATAAGTAACGGACAATATTTAGAATTTGTTAAAAGTGGCAGCTACCAAGATTTTAAATTTTGGCATGCCGAGGGCTGGGATTGGGTAAATCAAAATCAGATAAAAGCACCTTTATATTGGTATTTTGTAGATGGAGAATGGTTTAGATACGATTTAGCTGGAGGCTTAAAACCAATTAATTTGAGTGATGCTGTTAGCCATGTGAGCTATTACGAAGCCGCTGCATTTGCCGCATATTGTGGACAACGCCTACCCACCGAGTTTGAGTGGGAGGTTGCTGCAAATCAATTTAACTGGGGTAAATTATGGGAATGGACAGAAAGTGCATACTTACCTTACCCAGGTTTTTCTAAAGCTCCAGGAGCAATTGGCGAATATAATGGTAAGTTTATGGTCAATCAAAAAGTACTGAGAGGCGCATCTGTCGCGACTCCAGCTGATCACCAAAGAAAAACTTATCGTAATTTTTTTCATGCCAATTTAAGATGGCACTATAATGGAATAAGACTAGCAAAATAATATCTATGAACAAATTTTTACAAGAGACTTTAGCAGGTCTCAGCGCAGAGCCTAAGTACCTTTTATCTAAATATCTTTATGATGATTTAGGCGATAAAATATTTCAGCAAATTATGGCATGTGATGAGTATTACTTAACCAAATGCGAATTCGAAATATTTCAAAATCAAACAAAAGAAATAGTTGAAACCCTAAAAAATGGTTTTGATACTTTTGATTTGGTAGAACTTGGCGCAGGCGACGCCACAAAATCTTCTTTATTATTAAAGCAATTAGTTGCAGAAAAAGTCGATTTTAATTATTTCCCAATAGATATTTCTAAAAACATTATTAACAGTTTAGAAGAACAATTACCTTTTAAAATTCCTGGACTAAAAGTAAAAGGTTTTAACGGTGAATATTTTGACATGTTAGAGCAAACCAGAAAATACTCTGACCGCAGAAAAGTAGTGTTGTTTTTAGGCTCTAATATTGGCAACATGCCAGTTGCAGATGCTTATGAGTTTTGTAAAGATCTGCGTCTAAATTTATCTAAAACAGATTTACTTTTAATAGGTTTAGATTTAAAAAAGCATCCTAAAATAATTTTGGATGCTTATAACGATGCAAAGGGTCACACCAGAGCATTCAACCTCAATTTATTAACCAGAATGAATAAAGAACTAGAAGCTAATTTTGATGTTTCTTGTTTTGAGCACTATCCGGTTTATAACCCATTAACTGGTGCTTGTGAGAGTTATTTATTAAGCACACAAGAACAAGTTGTGAGAATTGGAGAAGCAGATTTTATCAATTTTAAACAAAACGAAGCCATTTTTATGGAAATATCTCAAAAGTATAATATTGATGAGATAGAAACTATGGCTAACGAAACTGGATTTAAAATAGTTAACAATTTTTACGATAGTAAAAATTGGTTTTTAGATACCGTTTGGGAGTGTGTTTAAATCTATAAAAAAAAGCCTCAATTTTGTTCACTTGAAATAAGCAACTACATTTTAGCCTCAATTTTGTCTGTTATATCGTTTTTTACAAATAAGTCATTGTTGATGTTTGAATAAATTTTTGCGTTAGAATAACCTCCGAATGCTTATAGTACTAACGGATTCTAGTATTTTTTATATCCAATAATCTCTGCATACTTAAAGCGAACTATTATAGAATAATCCTGATTGTATTTTACACCAGATACCACTTCTGTTGCGCCGACGTGGCACTCCATAATTTCTACTTTAGGATGTTTAGCATTATACACTTGTATTTTACTAAATCTTATATCGGGCATAGTTTTAATGCATTTCCAATATATTTTTTAAACTCAGTTAAGTTTTAACGTTCTTGCCTAACCAAAAGAAGCTCATAATTATATTTTAAGTTCCTTTTAAAATAGATTTTATAATATACCTTAGATTCAAGTAATAAATGCTTTGCTAGAATTTTATTTAAGTTGAGTGTCCAATTCCTTTTTTATAATTTTAGTCCAGATAGCATATCCCTCAGCATTTTGATGTATTTGATCTTGTACAAATAATTCTTTAATGGGTTTCCCTTTTTGATCTAAATAAGCATAATCAGTATCTATAAAATGAAAATTTGGGGACCCTTCGCACATCTTTTTCATTAACCTATTTGTTTCTTGTACTTGAGACCACGCTTTAATCCTTGCATTTGTAGGTGTAATAGCAATCCAAAAAACAGGAGTAGTAGGGTAGTTAGCTCTAATTTTTTTCTTAATATACTTTGCTAATTTTAAAAGATCTTCAGGTTTAGAGTCAGAAGCTTTTCCCGTAAGATTATTTGTGCCACTAAAAATTACCAGAGCCTTAAATTGATGAGGCTTTATAATTCTATCTAAATAAAAAGCTAAATCTTCGAGCTTAGATCCGCCAAAGCCTCTAGAAATCACATGATATGGAAGCATATCTTTATCAATAGTAGTCCATTTTCTAATGCTTGAACTTCCAGTAAATAATATGGCGTCTTTAGCATAGCTTTCAGTTTGATCTAGTTTCTCGAATTTTACAATTTCTGGTGCCCATTTGGGGGTACTGGTACTGTTGCGGTATTTATATAAAGGTGAACAAGAAAAATTGATACAGATTCCTAAAATCAGTAATAAACTACTTAATAATTTGCTTTTGCGAATACGGAACATCAATAATTAAAGAATAAAAGTTAATAAATAATATAGAATAGAAGGACAAATTAAACAACCTAAACCTGTGTAAAATGTTGCAGTTAATGAACCGTAAGGCACCAACCTTTCATCTACTGCAGCGAGGCCCGCAGCAACACCACTGGTAGTACCTATAATTCCTCCATAAACCATGGCCGTATGAGGATTATTTAAACCAATTTTTTTAGCTAAAATTGGGGTCCCTATAGTTACTAGAATGGTTTTTATAACTCCGATAGCGATGCTAATAGCAATAATCTCTGAGCTGGCACCTAAAGCAGCACCTGTTATGGGGCCAACAATAAATGTACATGCCCCGGCACCAATAGTAGCAAAACTTACAGCATCAGTATAACCCATTAAATATCCTATTGAGCCACCCACTAAAAAAGAAAATACTACTCCAAATGTTAAAGAAACCAACCCCGCTAAGCCAGCTTGTTTAATTTCATTAAAATCAGCTCCCATAGCAGTAGCAACAATAGAAAAATCTCTCATCATAGCTCCACCAAAAAAAGCCATGCCAGCAAATACAGGAATATCTGCAATGCCCTTTTTATCTCCTAAATAAGCTAAAAACAAACCCGAAGCAATGGCAATTGCAGAGCCCGGAATTTTATTATTGGTAAACTTTTTTGAAATCCAGAAAGAACAATAAATAATTAATCCTACAAATAAGAAAGAAAATATTAAAGCGTTTTTATCTATTATTTTTAAAGCTAAATCCATTGTGCATCAATTGTTTCTTCTGTTTTTTCTTTCTTTTTTTTACCAATCTTTGCTATTATTGGTACACAAGCAAAACTCATACTAGTGCCTATTATACCTACTAATAAGGCAACCCAACCTCCACTTAATGCGGCTTTTACATTTTGAGTTGCAGACATTGCTATTACTACAGGTATGTACATTGCACTCCAAAACAATATTCCTTTTTCGGGTTCGGTGGTTAGTAATTTTTTTCTTTTCATCCAGGTGCTAACTAGAATAAGAAATAACATTCCAAATCCAACGCCACCAACATTTCCATCTATACCTAAAAAAGAACCTAGTTGATCTCCTATTAATTGACCGACTAAAAAACATCCTCCCAGTATAGCTACTCCATATATTTTCATATTTCTAAAGTGTAGAATAATTCTTTAATATCTTTTTTAGTTACTTTTCCCATTGTATTACGTGGGAGTTCTTGCATGATAATATATTTCTTAGGAGTTTTATAGGAAGCTATTTTTTCTTTCATCCAGGAAGATAATTCTGCTGTATCTATTTCAGTATTTGTAACTAATGCAGCCACTACTAATTCTCCCCACTCTTCATTATTTATTCCTATAACTGCACAATCATCTATTTTAGGATAAGTTCTTAATACTTCTTCTATTTCTAGTGCAGATATTTTGTAGCCACCAGATTTTATAATATCTGTAGAATTACGCCCAAGAATTTTATAATAACCCTTTTCTAGTATGGCAATATCTCCAGTTTTAAACCAGCCATCTTTTGTAAAAGATTTTTGAGTTTCTTCAGGTCTTTCCCAATATTCCGAGAATACGTTTTTTCCTTTTATCTGGATTTCTCCTGGTTCGTTATGTATTTCAGTATCATCTTCTGCTGCAAGCCTAACCTCTACTCCAGGCAAAGCTAAACCAACATAACCTGCTAAACGCTCTCCATTGTAAGGGTTACTAATTGCCATTCCAATCTCTGTCATTCCGTAGCGTTCTAACAAAGTATGCCCTGAAATTTCTTTCCATCTATCCATGACGGACATCGGTAGCGCTGCTGAACCGGAGATCATTAATCTGAAAGTTTCTAAGTTGCTTTTAATTTCTTTTTGTTTATCGATTGATAAGGTATCCCAAAAAGAAATAAGTTTATAGTAAATTGTTGGAACTGCCATAAACACATTAACTTGTTTTTTATTGAAAATTTCGAAAACAGTATCCGGAGAAAATTTATTTAGAAATTCGCATTTGGCGCCAGAAAATAATGAACAACAAACAATATTAACAATACCATGTACGTGATGAAGCGGTAAAAGACAAAGCGTATGATCTGTAGATTTCCACTCCCAGGCATTTATGAGAGATGAAATTTGCGCATCAAGATTGTCAAAAGTACTTATTACACCTTTTGGTAGATTAGTAGTGCCACTGGTATAAAGTATCATTGCTTTTCTTTCCGTATCTAAAATGGGAAGATCTACCAAATTTCCAATTTGTAATTGATTACTATTATATAATTTTATGTTCTTTTCCTGAACTAATGGCATCAAAGTATCGGTAAAAGAATCATCACAAATAATAATTTTAACGCCTGCATTTTCTATAACATATTGTAAAGAAGCTAAGGGATATGTTATGCAAAGGGGAACGGCTACTCCGCCAGCTCTCCAAATACCCCATTGTACGGCAACATAATTAAAGCCAGGATTTACCATAAAAGCAACTCGTTCTTCTGCCAAATCTATTTTGTTATTTAAAAGGTTAGCTGCAACAATAGAAGAAGCGTGTAGTAATTGGGCATAAGTATATGTTTTACCATCAGCTAAAATGGCAGTATTGGAGTTAAAAGCACTGAGTTTTTCGATATAATGAATCATGAATTATAATACACTTAGGAAATAAAGTTTAAATGTGGATGAGCAATGTCTCAGTGATAAATAATTACTCTAAAATAAGTACAGGTTTGTTTTTGCCTTCTTTACTGGTAAATTCAACAAGATTCCCGTTTCCTTCATTATTGCTTAGCATAAAACTAAATTTGCCAAGATTTGGGTAATTACTTTTAAAATAGTCTGTTAAATCTACTTCTATCCAGTTTTTTTTGGTACTAGCTTCAAAACTTTGAATTTTTAGAGTAGATTTTGGAGCTGTTTTCCAGGTAATATCATTTTCATTCCAGTTATCGTCTATTGCATAAATATCAATCAATAAACCTGTTTTGGTAGGGTTATCACCAGAAGGTTCTAAATCGTTACAGTATAATTTTAGAGTAGCTTTTTTAATTTTTTTTAATCCTGAATTTTGAAGATCAAATTTTATAAAAACTTTCCTTGATACCGTTGATCCTTTTTTGTTCTTTATCAAAAGTTTAGTTTCTCCGCCATAATTGCGAATATTATCTCCTTGATAAGTTGAAGCATCTGCTATTGTATTGATTGTTAAATCTTGTGCAATACAATTAGAACCAATGAAAACGGTTAGTATTATAATTTTGAAGGCTGACAATTTCATAATGATTTAAAATTTAAGATTGTTATAATGTGACAATAACAGGAACATTTATTACTATTACTTTTTCTTCGCCATATTGAGTACGATTAATAGCTACAAATGTGGCTGTAAATGTACCAGCTGTTAAGTATGGATAATTAAAAGAAGACAAAGAGTTTTCAGAAAAGCCTTTAATAGCACTACCTTTATCTCTTGTGGTAGCAACACCATTTGGTAAAACTGTTCTATCTCTATATTGATATTCTTTTCCTGATTCGCCAGAATAAAAAGTTATAAAGTCAGCATTACCATCTATTAAGAATTTTACTGGAACATTAACCTTTACAGAATATTTTCCACTCCAAAATGGAATCTCTGTGGAAACATCAAATTTAGGGGCTAAAACTTCCTCTTTTTGGCAACTACTAAATATTACAGAACTAATAAAAATGATAATGTATTTTGAGTATTTCATGATTTCTAAAGTTTAAATTAATTCCATCCAGGGTTTTGAACCATACTTTTATTTAATGTTACTTCCACAGTAGGGATTGGAAGAAGTTTATGTTTCTCTTGTGCATTCTCGTATCCTACAGAACTATATTTTAATCCGCTTGATGCATTAGCTTGAATATCCAGACCAACAGCTTTAAGTACGGGTAAAAAGGTATTCCATCTTATTAAGTCTAGTTTTCTTGAGCCTTCAAAAGCTAACTCTCTAGCTCTTTCACTCATAATAGCTTTTCTAAAGTTTTCTTTATTATTAACCTCCACTAATGATAAACCAGAACCGTTAGGGTAAGTAATAGCGGCATTAGACCTACTTCTTACCAAGTTTAAGTAAGTTAATGCTTCTGTTGGTCCATTTAGTTCATTCTCAGCCTCTGCTAGCATTAATAAAACATCAGCATAACGTAAAGCGGGAAAGTTGGTAGGGCTCCAATCTGTATTTTTAGGGATAACAGTTTCAAATCTTCTTCTCCATTTTCCAGAATCTCTTTCATAAAATTCTGTAGCTAAATGAGGCGTTTCTAAAGGTGGATTTGCAGAAGTGTATCTAAAGGGAGCGATATTCCAATCTCTTCTAATATCAGTAGTGGTTATTCCGTAAGTTTTAAATAACGTACCTGTTGCTCCAACACTTGCATAGCCAAAACCAACAACTGTATTATCCGCACCAGAGTATCTTATGGCTAATTGGTTAGCAAATCTACTGCCTTCTCTTGCGGTTGTATTGATATTGTTTCCAAAAAACTCTATTTCCCAAATACATTCTTTAGATGTTAAATCATATAAATCTGCAGAGTGATTTTTAAAGATTTGAGTATAATCTGGATTTAAAATATGTATTTGTGAACTTACTACTTTTAATGCCCATGATTTTGCATCGGCATATTTAGAAACATCATTTAAAGGAAAGCCAGCCATTTTTAAACAAACTCTTGCTAAAACTCCTTGAACTGCAGTTTTTGATACCGTTCCCGGATGTTTAAAAACGTTTACTATGGCTTCAGCAACTGTCATATCTTCAAGAATCTTAGCGTATATTTTAACTGAGGGTGCTCTTTCCCGATTAACATTTTCTGCTGATGTTGTAGGTTCTAAAATTAAAGGTACATCGCCCCAGAGGCTTACCAAAAGAAAATAAGAGTAGGCTCTTAAAAATAAAGCTTGCCCTTTAATGTCATTTCTTTTTGTCTCATCCATAACTGGTTTATTAATATTTGCTAATAAAAGATTAGCTCTATTAATCCCATCATAAAGTTGTCTCCAACACGCTAAAACAGTTGCATCACTTGCATTATGATTATACTTATGAACAAAAATATCTGTAGCAGAACTACGCTTACGAAAGCCTTCATCAGTACCTTGGGCTAACTCTATTACTAATTGCCTACCAAAAGTACCGTCCTGAGCAAATGAATCATAAACACCTGTTATAGCATTATTTAATTCGCTTTCTGAGGTATAGTAGTTTTCAGGAGAAATAAAATCTTTTGGTGTAGTTTCTAAATATTTATTACAAGCAGTAGAACTTAATGCTACTATAGTTATAAAGATGTATTTAATTTTTTTCATGATTTTATAATATTTATAATGAAGCGTTTAAGCCAAATGTGATTGTTCTGGCCCTGGGATAAACAGAATAATCAAAAGCAGGGGTTAAGGCAGAGTTTCTTGACGATACTTCAGGATCTAGCCCTGTGTATTTTGTCCAGGTGTATAGGTTTTGAGCCGATACATATAATCTGAGATTTTTCATATTTACTTTTGATAAATATTTTGTGGGTATGTTGTACCCAAAAGCAACAGTTTTTAATCTAGCAAAAGATGCATCTTCTACTACTCTGCTAGAGTAAGCTCTAGGGCCCTGGCCTCCATCTACTTTAAACATTTCATTGTTTTGGTTATCTATAGTCCAGGCATTTTTTACTGTAACAAATTGGTTTTGATTTGGCTGTCCGTTTCCACCTTCAAATTGTAAACGATTAGCATTAAGAGCTTCGTTACCATAAGAGAACTGGAAGAATACATTTAGGTCAAAGTTTTTATATTTAAAGTTATTACTAAAACCACCTGTAAAATCAGGATTAGGATTTCCGATAGCCGTTAAATCTTTACTATCTATAATACCATCACCATTAATATCCTCATATTTGATATAGCCTGGTTGAACACGAGGGTCATAGGTTGCTACATTGTTTTTAAGGGTATACACTCCAGGAGTATTCTCGTTAAAATCGCTAATTTGGTAATTACCTTTCCAGATATAGCCATAAAACTGCGCTATGGGTTGGCCCACTTTGGCAATGTATAATGGTAAATCCCTCCATTTAGTGGTTCCTTGGTTATCCCAGGCAATATTAGTAAGTAAACTTTCCTGATTTTCTGTTAATTCTAATAGTTTATTTTGGTTAAAGGAGATATTAAAGTTGGTTTCCCAATTAAATTTTTTAGAATCTATATTAACTGTATTTAATGTAAATTCTAAACCTTGATTTTGTACTTTACCAATGTTTTTAAAACCACTATCGTAACCCATACTTGGTGGAAGTTTAGCGTTAAGCAAAAGATCTGTAGTTATTTTTTTGTATAAATCTAATTCTAAAGAAATACGTTGCTTTAATAAACCAACTTCTAAGCCTACATCAGATTGTTTGGTTGTTTCCCATTTTAGATTGCTATTTCCCAATTCTAAAGCCCAAACCCCGTTAGCTAATAAGTTGTTAAAAGGATAAAAAGAAGTAACGTTAGCGCTTATTGGTTGTACACTTAGTTTTGATTGGTAAGCAAAATCTGAAACTCTATTATTTCCTGTTACACCATAACTAGCTCTTAATTTAGCATCAGATATTATTTTGATATTCTTTACAAATTTTTCTCTACCTAATTGCCAGGCAAAAGACCCTGAAGGGAAATACCCCCATCTATTAGCCTTAGAAAATTTGGAAGAACCATCTGCTCTAAAAGAACCTGTAAATAAGTATTTGGATTTTAAATTATAATTTACTCTACCTAAAAAAGAGGCTAAAGTATTTTCTGATTCTTCTGCACTTGCTAAATAAGGACTTCCCTCATCTAAACCACTTAGGCCTAAATTTTCATTAGGTAATTTGTTAGAACCAGTGGCTGTACCTATATTCTTTGTTCCCTGTAAAGTAAAACCTCCTAAAACGTCTATTTTATTATTTTTATTTATTCTTTTGGTGTAAGTAAATGTGTTTTCATTTACATAACTGTTTCTGTTTATTATAGAAATTTCGCCGTTCACACCATTTTGGCCTGCAACAGTTAAAGGACTACCGGTGCGGGTTTTGGAGTTATTAAAATTTTCGTTTCTATTTGTTTGTTGTGTAATTCCACCTGTTACTCGTAATTTAAATTCTTTTCCAAATGCATACTCAGAAAAAGCATTTGCGGCTAATACATTGTTTTTTCTATTTCTTAATTGATTTAATGCCGTTAAAACAGGATTAAAACGAGAATCATTAACAGCTGCTTCTTCATCGGTTTCATCTAAAAGGTCATCATAATTACCTTGTGTTACCGGGCGATACCCCCAAGTGCTAAACAGTAAACTACTGCTATTATTAGAGCCACTTATTTCTGATGGAACTGTGCCGAACCCATTTAATAATGCGTAAGAGGAAGTTAAGCCTACTTTTAAATTTTTATTTACATTGTGATCTAATGTAAATTTGCCTTGAACTCTTTTATAACCTGAATTTAGAATTACTCCATCCTGATTAAGAAAAGAAGAAGAAATTGAAAATTTAGTAGCAGCATTACCACCCCTAATTGTTAAGGAGTGATTACTCATTGGGCTTTCTCTAAATAAAAGATTTTGCCAATTTACTCCTTCAACATCTTTATAAAAATCTAAAGTTCTATCTGTAGTCCATTTATTTGCAGGTGTAGCGATACCAGTATATGCGGTACTAGCATAACGGTCTATTTGATATTTTACAAAGTCATAAGGATTTAAAACATCCATTCTTTGAATGATTTCTTGCATGCCGTAAGAACCTTTGTAAGCAATCTCTGTTTTTCCTTCTTTACCTCTTTTAGAAGTAATTAAAATAACTCCATTTGCACCTCTAGCACCATATATAGCTGTCGCCGAAGCATCTTTTAATACCTCTATAGATTCTATATCATTAGGGTCTATGCTATTATTGTCAGGATCTTCTATTGGAAAACCGTCTATAACAAACAAAGGAGAATTATTTTGAGTTACAGAATTATTCCCTCTAATACTGATGTTAATTGCTGAACCTGGTTGTCCGTCTACAGAGGTTACATTAACCCCAGCAATTCTTCCTGCTAAGGCTTCTTCAAAAGATCTAACAGGTGCATTTTGCAAGTCATTCATTTTAACAGAACCTACAGACCCTGTTAAGTCTTTTCTTAATACCTCGCCATATCCAATTACTACGATCTCATTTAAGCTTCTAGATTCTGGAGTTAAGGATAGAGATATAGTCTTTGATTTTCCAACTAACCTTTCCTGTGAAAGAAACCCGATGTAGCTAAAAACTAAAACAGATTGTTCATTAGGAACAGTTATAGTGTAATTTCCATTAGGATCACTTATAGTGGCTTTATTTAGGTTTTTAATTTTTACGTTAACGCCTGGCAAGGTCTCCCCATTATTGTCTTTGATAATACCGTTAATTTTAATTTCGGTTTGTGCAAAAGCGGAATAATAAGTGCAAGATATTATAATCGCAATTAACAGGTAAAAACGTTTTTTATAAAAATTTTTCATATTTTTTTTAGGTTATTAATTATTATTTGGTTTCTTAATTAATTAAACCATTTGTTTCTATTTGAATAACAATAATAAATAGTTTTGGCTAATATTTTCTCCATTTAAAGTTCAGAATTGAACAATTAATAGAAATTTATTTTTAATTGGTTAATCAAAACTACTTATTGTTGATTTGAACTCCAAATGATTGAAAGAAGCGAAAATTAAAATTTAGAAATCTTATTCTATAAATCATTTTGTATTTAAGGTCAATTTTCCTTTTAATTTCAATGGAAATGCATTTCTTATGTTAATTTAAAATCAGACTTGCTATTAAAAATTTATAACTAGGTTTAATTAACCATGATAAATGAACGATTTATCATGTGTTTTTTTTTGATCTAGACCTTAGTTTTGATCTCACTATCCAAACCAAATTAGAAAACCTAAATAAATAAGTACATGATGGAAATGAGGACTACAAATGGCTTTTTAGCAGACCAGAATAAAACTTTTTTGTTGAAGAAAACATGGAAGATTTTTCGAGTGTCTTTATTAGTTTTTACATTATTCAATTTTGAAAAAACTTTTTCTCAATCAACCCCTTTCACTGCATCATGGCCATTAACAACAGACCTTTCTGCTGCAAAAACAGGTAATGTCTCTGTAAATAATGCTACTTACACTGCGGGTACCGGAGGCTTATTTACAAGTTCTACAGCTGTTGTAAGTTTCGGACCCTCTGGTCTTACAGGTACAGGTATCTCTGGAAGAGGAAATGCCAGTTGTGACATTACATATAACAGCGTTACCTCACTTTGCAGCGGTACTAGCGGTAGTATTAATCCATTTATGGAATTTGTGTTAACGCCAAATACAGGTAATGAAATGACGGTAAATAGTTTAACTTTTACAGTCTCTGCACCAAATATAACCACATCAGGCAGAGTAGTAGCTGCTGGTTATTCTGTTGATGGTGGAACCACCTTTACAGGTTTTACTCCAATAGCAACGGCAGGTGCTACAGCAAATGCTTCGCCTTTAAGCTCAACTTTTTCTATATCATCAGCAACCACATTTTCTTATTCACTTCCTACACCAGCTACTGTAGGAAATGGAAGTTCATTAAGAGTGCGTATCCTAATTTGGAGAAATAATGGCGGTGGTACTATTGGTTGTAGTGGAAGCTCATTAAGTGTGTTCACTATAGGGGCATTGTCAGTTGGTGGAAATACTTCGGTTTCAACTGCACCAATTGCACCTACCTTAGGAAGTTTAGTAGTTCAAAGTCCTAAAGTAGCTAATGATCCAGATTTTATATTAACAGATCCTACATCTAATAGTAACGGAGTTTTTACTTTCACCAGTAGTGATATTAATGTTGCCACAATTGTTGGTAAAACTATTACACTAAAAGCACCTGGAGTAACAATCATTACTGCATCTCAAGCCGCAAATGGAGCTTATTCATCTGGCTCTACAACTGCAAGCTTGACAGTTTTGGCAGCTCCAGAAACTCCAATAGTGCAATCTCTGCCGTACGTTCAAGATTTTGGAGCTTCTGCTTTTGTTGATTTGCCAACTGGTTTGGTGGCTTGGCAAACTTCTGTAAATTATACTTTAAGAACAGATGCCGAACTTTCCAATCCCTATACAAAAGCTAATATTTTTACAAGAAATACTTCTTTAGTAACTACATTAACTCCTGCAGGTGTTATTTATGGTTATGGAGTTCCAGATGCTATTACAACAATTGCCAATGGTTCTTTAGGCTTTTTAATTAAAAGTGCAAATTCGCCCCAAGTATCCATGGCATTTAATACCCTAGCTAAGGGTAACATTAATTTAAAATATGATATAACTGTAGAAAAAATTGGAGCAATTGATGCCGTAGCTGCTCAATATAGAATAGGCTCTACCGGAGTATGGACAACTTTAGAGGGCTCTATTCCTGATTGCTCTTCTTTAGGGTTGAAATCTATCAATATAAATTTGCCTGCAATCTGTAGCAACCAACCTTATGTACAAATAAGGTGGATAACATGGTATGCCTCTCTTACTAGCTGTATTTTCACTTTAGATAATATCTCAGCAACAAGTCAAGGTAATCTTATTAATTTTCCTACCGCAACAAATATCACCCATCAATCAGCTAATTTAGGAGCTACTATAGCAGACCAAGCTAGAGAAGTTTCTTCTAAAGGCACAGTTTATAATACTCAAAACGGAGTTACCGGTTCAGATAATATTCTTGCAGAAGGAGGAACAGGAGTAGGAGCTTATGCTCACATAAGAAATAACTTATTACCTCAAACTCAATACTTTTTTAAAGGTTATGGTGTTACATCTTCTCAAACAATTTTATCTGAAGAGGGTGGTTTTAGAACACTATCAGCACCAGCTTTAACAGCAACAAGCAATAATAGTGCAAGCGTTATTTCTAATAGTCAAATCAATTTATCCTGGATTGCTGCAAATTTTCCGGTAACTGGAGCAGGGGCTAAAGGCTACTTGGTTTTAAGAGCTATATTTCCTAATGTACCTGGCCTAAGTAATGTTAATGGCGCTATTGCAGTACCTGATGCTAACTCTATAATAATGAATTCTTTAACATCAGTTGATGTAAGTTTGAATGTTATAGGCTTAAATTCTTTTACCAGATATAATTTTAAAATTATTCCATTTACGTGGGATGGTATAAATAATACTACCCTTAATTACCTCACTACTGGATTGGTATTTGATGCTATTACTTTACCTGGTCCTGTTTCTATTAGCACTGAACCAATTACTAATATAACAAGCGTCAGCGCTACTACCGGAAGCTCATTTATTAATGATGGAGGTGGCATAATTAGCTCAAAAGGGGTAGTATGGGGTTTAAGTATTAACCCTAATGTAACTGGCAATAAATTAGAAAGTGGTACAGGAGTTGCTACCTATATAAGTAACATCACCAATCTAATTCCACAAACCCAATATTTTGTTAGAGCCTATGCAGAGAATAGCGCTGGAATTGGTTACGGTGATAATGTAATTTTTAGAACCCTATCTGCAGCATCTACTGTACAAGCATCTAACTTTACAGCTGTTGGTAATAATACTTCTAATACCAGAATAGATTTGAATTGGGTTGCTGCTAGCTTTCCAACAACTGGTGCAACTGTAAGAGGTTATGCTTTACTTTATTCAGTTTCACCAAATATTCCCACTATTAACAATACCAACGGACAAGCACTTTTAGCAGGACCTAATACTTTTATCCTTTCTTCTGCTCTGGCTGCTAATGCTACTACTTTTACATCTAGTAGTTTAACAAATGGCATTTCTTATAATTTTATCTTAATACCTTATACTTGGGATGGTACAAATACCAGTACTTCTAATTATTTAAACACTTCAGCGCCCAGAGCCACATCTGTAAAATTGCCTATTGTTACAGCATCTGGCCCAACTTCATTTTGTATTGGTGGCGAAGTCACTTTAACATCAAATGAACCCAGTGGAAATACCTGGTTTAGAAATGGAACTACAATAAATGGGGCAAATGGTGTTACTTATAAAGCAACCGAATCTGGTTTATATACTGTTAGAACCGGAACATCAACTTCTTTAGCTATGCAGGTTATTACCCTTGCATTGCCTGTACCAGCAATCACATCAACAAATGGAATTAAAATAAGTAAAGGTTTTAATACCCAGCTTATAGCTAATGATGGAGTAACCTATCAATGGAGTCCCAATTATAGAATTAACGATACCAGGGTTGCTAATCCAATTATTCAGCCGGATGAGACTACAACATACACAGTAAGAGTTACCAATAGCAATGGATGTATTGCTACAGAAACCATAACAATAGAGGTTTTAGAAGATTACAAGGTTAGTTTTCAAACATTGCTTACCCCTAATGGTGATGGAAAAAATGATGTTTGGGTAATAAGAAACATAGAATCTTATCCAGATAATGAAGTAAAAGTATATGACCAATCAGGAAGGGAAGTGTTCCGTAAGAAAAGATACGATAATTCTTGGGAAGGTACTTATAATGGTTCTTACTTACCAAAAGGAACTTATCCGTATGTTATCTATTTTGGTATAGATCAAAATGTAATTAAAGGTTATTTAACAATTTTAAGATAATAAAGACCATGAAAAGGTATATATATAAATTTTCCATAGTTGCGTTATTTATAAGCTCCTCAGGAATGCAATTAATGGCACAATCCAGACCAGTTATAGCGCAGTATTTTCAAAACCCTTACTTTGTTAATCCGGCTTATGCCGGCAAGGATGGTGGTTTTTCTTTAAATATGGATTACAGTTTTAAAAACAATAATAACCAGGGAAACTTAAAGAACCAATTTTTAACAGCCGATGTAAATCTTAAAAAATCGGGTTTAGGTTTTATTGTTCAAAATCAGGAAAATGGATTATTAAGTATTAAAGTAGTAAAACTCACCTATGCACATCATTTAAAATTAGCTGATAAAGTGAGAATGCATTTTGGGTTAAGCTCTGGGTTAACCCAAGAACGTTTCGATTTTGATCAATTCATTAATAATGATATGAATGATAATAGCGATCCTTTACCAGCTGAATTTAATAGCAGAAATGCTTCTTTTAATGTGGATTTTGGTACCGCCATCACTGCAGATAAATTTAGCATACAGATGAGTGTGACTAATTTAAGAAAAGTAATAGTAAACAATACCAATATTTCAGATAGGGTGTGGTATACTGCGGCTACATATAAATTAATTTCAAACCAAATGGTTCAAATAGAACCTGTTGTAGCATTTACCAGAAATGAAAACCTTAATGATAGGGTAGATGCTGGTATGCGTTTACATATTTTAAATGAACAGGTAAGCTTATTAGGGCTTTATCGTTCTGATGATGTATTTTCTACTGCAATGGCTTTAAAATTATCACAAGGGATATTTATACAAGGTGCTTATAATGCTGCTTTTTCTAATAATAACCTAATTAACAATGGTGTTTTTGAAGTTGCTATAAAGGCTAATTTTAAAGGAGCTAATAAATAACACGAATAAAAAATATATGAAAAATATTATCTGTAAAGTCGCTTTTTCTATTGCTTTAACTTTCATACCTTTTGTGATTTTCGCTCAATTAATTAGCGATTCTACCTATGTAGAAGCTAAAGTGCGTTCTAAATCAAATAATAAAATATCTTATAGTAATTGGAGAAAATTTCCTACCAATACAGTTGAGCAATTAAGTACACCTTTAGCATCTATAAAAAGTATACCTACTAATATTTATGGTAGCAATTTAAATTTAAAAACAAAAGCCACAGGTTTTTTCAGAACCGAAAAAATTGCAGGTAAATGGTGGACTATAGATCCTGATGGATATGCTGGTGTACATGTTGCGGTGAATAGTATTGTAGAAGGTAAATCAAATAGAAATCAGAATAGTTTTAAAACCTTATACGGAAATCAAGAACAATGGATAAAAAATACTGCTAATATTTTATCTGAAAATGCTTTTAATGGTGCAGGTTCTTGGTCAGACGTAGATGTAATAAAAGATTGGAATAAAAAAGCCAAAAAACCCGTTTCCTATACGGTTATGCTAAATTTTATGAGCAAATACGGTTCTAAAAGAGGAGGAACAAGGCAAGAGGCTGGGCATAAAGGCTATCCTAATAATACCATTTTTGTTTTTGATCCTGAATTTGAAAAGTATTGTGATTTAGCTGCTGCTGAATTAGTTAAGTATAAAGATGATAAAAACCTATTGGGTTATTTTACCGATAATGAATTACCGTTTAATATAAAAAATCTACAAGACTATCTCTCTTTACCAAACAAAAATGACTATGGTTACCTGTCTGCTAAAAAATGGTTAAACGATAGAAATATCAAACAAGAAGAAATTACTGATCAGAATAAAGCTGATTTTTTAGGTTTTGTAGCTGATACTTACTTTTCTATTGTTACTAAAAGTATCCGCAAATACGATCCAAATCATCTTTCTTTAGGTAGTAGATTCTATTCCAGCGAAAAAAACGTTAAAGAATTTATGCAAGCTGCGGGTAAATATTTAGACGTGGTAAGTATAAATTATTATAACGTTTGGACCCCCTCACAAACCAGTATGAGTAATTGGGAAAAATGGTCAAATAAACCCATGATTGTTACTGAGTTTTATGTTAAAGCAGAAGATTCTGGCTTAGCGAATCAATCTGGTGCGGGTTGGATTGTAAAAACTCAAAAAGATAAAGGTTTATTCTATCAAAATTATTGTTTGGGTCTTTTACAATCAAAATCTTGTATTGGCTGGCATTGGTTTAAATATCAAGATAATGACCCTACCTATACAAAAGCAGATCCTTCTAATAATGATGCAAACAAAGGAATAGTAGATAACGAGTATAATGTTTACCAGTCTTTACTAAGCCAAATGAAAAGTTTAAATCAAAACAGATACAAATTAATTGAATTATTAAATAAGCCTAAATAATGATTAAAGTTATAATTCGGAATATTTTTAGCTTCAGTTTTTTTATAGGTTTTTCAGTTTCATGTTTTGCACAAACTCAAAATGAAAATATTTACCATAAGGATTGGATAGATTTCAATAAAAATGGCAAAAAGGACGTCTTTGAAGATCAGACCAAAGAAATTGATGCTCGTATTCAAAATCTACTTTCTCAAATGACCTTAGAAGAGAAAACTTGCCAATTAGCTACTCTTTATGGTTATGGTAGAGTTTTAAAAGATGAATTACCTACTTCAGAATGGAAAAATAAAATATGGAAAGACGGTATCGGAAATATAGATGAACATTTAAACACCACTACTTTTAGGCCACAAACTTTTACTAAATATTCCTTTCCACACAGTAAACATGCTGATGCCATAAATACCGTACAACGTTGGTTTATAGAGCAAACCCGTTTAGGTATTCCTGTCGATTTTACAAACGAAGGCATTCACGGTTTAGCACATGAAAAGGCCACAAGTTTACCATCTCCAATTGCTATTGGTAGTACCTGGAATAAAAAACTTGTTTATCAGGCAGGAAGAATAGTGGGTAGAGAAGCTAAAGCACTAGGCTACACCAATGTTTATAGTCCGATTTTAGATTTAGCCAGAGACCCAAGATGGGGTAGAGTTGTTGAATGCTATGGAGAAGACCCATTTTTGGTTGCCGAATTAGGGAAACAAATGGTTTTAGGTATACAACAAGAAAATGTGGCTGCTACTCTTAAACATTTTGTTGTTTACAGTATACCCAAAGGTGGGAGAGATGGTAATGCCAGAACAGATCCTCATGTTGCACCAAGGGAGCTGCATGAAATGTATTTATACCCTTTTAAAAGAGTAATACAAGAAGCAGCGCCTTTAGGTATTATGAGTAGTTACAATGATTGGGACGGAGAACCTATTACAGCCAGCTATTATTTTCTTACAGAATTATTAAGAAAAACCTATGGTTTTAAAGGATATGTGGTTTCTGATAGTGAAGCGGTAGAATATATTACTACTAAACATAAGGTAGCGGAACACTACCCTGAAGCAGTAAGACAAGCCGTTGAAGCAGGTTTAAATGTGAGAACAAATTTTGATGCTCCTGATAAATATATATTACCCATTAGAGCGCTGGTAAAAGAGGGTAAGCTATCGGAAAAAGTAGTTGATTCTCGTGTAGCTGATGTTTTACGCGTGAAATTTAAATTGGGACTGTTTGATTCGCCACTAATAATTGATGTAAATAAAGCAGATAAATTAGTAAATAATGCTGAAGCTAAGCAAGTTTCTCTACAGCTGAATAGAGAATCTTTAGTATTACTAAAAAACACCAATAATCTATTGCCGCTCAACCCAAAAACTTTAAAAAATATATTGGTTACAGGTCCGTTAGCTACAGAAATTAACCATTCTTTAAGTAGATATGGCCCCTCTAATGTTCCTGTGGTTAGTGTGTTAGATGGCATAAAGAATTTTTTAGGTGCAGGAGTTAAAATTAACTATGCTAAAGGCTGTGAAGTGATGGATAAAAACTGGCCAGAAAGCGAAATTTTTCCAGCAGACATTTCAGCTTCAGAACAAAGCAGTATTGATAGTGCGGTATTATTAGCTGCTGATGCAGAGGTAATTATTGCAGTAATGGGAGAGAGCGAACTTCAGGTAGGTGAAAGCAGGTCCAGAACCAATTTAGATTTTACCGGATACCAATTACCTTTATTAAAAGCCCTTTATGCAACAGGAAAACCGGTGGTTTTGGTTTTAATTAACGGTCAGCCTTTAACTATCAATTGGGCTGATAGATATTTACCGTCTATTTTAGAAGCATGGTTTCCGGGTGCTGATGGAGGAACCGCAATTGCTGATGCTTTATTTGGTGCCTATAATCCTGGCGGAAAACTTACCATGACTTTTCCTAAAAGTACGGGCCAAATAGAATTAAACTTTCCTTTTAAACCTGGCTCACATGCAGGACAACCTGGCGATGGTCCTAATGGTTTTGGAAAAACTAACGTTTATGGGGCCTTATATCCTTTCGGTTATGGTTTAAGCTATACCTCATTTGCTTACAGTAATCTTCAAATTAATACCAAAGATTCTTTATTAAAAGAAATTTCAATAACCGTAGATATAGAAAATACAGGTAAATTAAAAGGAGATGAAATAGTGCAACTTTATTTTAAAGATGAATTAAGTAGCGTTACTGTTTACGAAAGTCAACTACGGGGATTTGAAAGAGTTACTTTAAATCCTGGGCAGAAAAAGACCTTGAGTTTTATTTTAAAATATCAAGATCTCTCTTTATTAAATAAAAATATGAAATGGGTGGTAGAGCCCGGTGACTTTGAAATCTTAATAGGAAGTTCTTCTGAAGATATTCGCTTAAAAAAGACAATTAATATTAAACCTTAATTATAAAATCAAAAACATGAAATCAAAGTTTTTATTTACCATCTCGCTTTTTAGTTTATTATTTATAAGCTTTTCTTACGCACAAAATTCAACTAAACCAGATCCTAAGTTGGAAATTTATTTGCTACTTGGCCAATCTAATATGGCTGGCCGCGGTGATATAACAACTGAGTTTTCAAAAATCGAAAATGCTAATGTATTCACGTTAAATAAAGCAAACGAATGGGTTTTAGCAAAACATCCTTTACACTTTGATAAACCATCTGCAACGGGTGTTGGGCCAGGTTTATCTTTTGGAATTAAAATGGCCGAAGCAAATCCAAAAGTTAAAATTGGCTTAGTTCCATGTGCCGTCGGCGGAACTTCGATAAGTCAATGGTCAGCAGGTAAGTATGATAAGGCAACGGATACTCATCCTTATGATGATGCTATTATCAGAATAAAAGAAGCTATGAAAACGGGTGTTATTAAAGGAATGTTGTGGCATCAAGGAGAATCTGACACTAGTCCAGAAAAATCTGCTGTTTATTTGGAAAAGTTACAAATATTGATTGATAAAATCAGGACCTTGTGTAATAATCCTAATTTGCCTGTTGTTGTTGGGGAACTTGGAGTATTTAAAGAGAATAGAAGAATAATAAATGAAATTATAGCACCCTTACCTTCAAAAGTGTCTTTTACTGCCATTGCAAAATCTGATGGTTTAGAACAAAAAGGGGATGGCGCTCATTTTAATTCAGAATCAGCACAAATATTAGGTTATAGATTTGCAGAGAAAATGTTAGAACTTCAAAAAAAGAAATAATATAAACCTCTCTTAAAGAAAAGACCTAGGTTAACTTAGGTCTTTTTTTTGTATTTTATTTTAAAGTAGCCAGTCAATTAACTCCTATTTTAAAGTTTCCTTTTCTTGTATATATTCCTTAGGTGTTTTTCCAAATTGCTCTTTAAAGCATTTTCTAAAATAATCAATGTCAGAAAAACCAACCATGTAGGCAACTTCGCCCACATTATAACCGCTACTTTTTAATAATTGTGCTGCCCTTCTAAGTCTCACGGTTCTTATAAATTCTATTACACTTTGGTTGGTTAAAGATTTTATTTTACGATAAAGAGTTACTCTACTCATATTTACATCTTTACCCAAATCTTCTACATTAAGGGTTGGCTCCGTTAGATTATTCTCAATAAAACTCATCACTTTATGTAAAAAAACCTCGTCAAGAGAAGTAATAGCTTGGTTTGTTGGTTGTAACGTAACTTCTCTACTATACCTTTCTCTTAATTGTTGTCTGGTATGTAATAAATTCCACACTCTGCTTTCTACCATTTTAATGCTAAATGGCTTGGTTAGATAATCATCAGCACCAGTCTCTAAACCTTCAATTCTATAGATTAGAGGTGTTCTGGCTGTTAATAATATGATAGGAATATGGCTGGTTCTGCTATCAGATTTAATAATTCTACACAAATCTACACCGCTCACTTCAGGCATCATTACATCGCTAATAATTATGTCTGGGATAAAAGATAAGGCTTTTTCTATTCCTTCTTTACCATTTGAGGCTATAATAACCTGGAAACTATCCTCAAAATGTGATGAAATAAAGTTAAGCACATCGTTATTGTCTTCTACAATCAACATAACAGGAGTTTCTTCTTTATTTTTTTCTAAGATATATTTCTTCTTTTCTAAGGTAGTAGTTAACTCAATATCAATATCTTGTGAATAGTAAGAAGTGATATTTTCACTATCGGTATAGTTTTGTATAATTTCATCATTGCTTAAATGTTTGCTTCCTAAAGGAAATGTTATGGTAAAACAAGTAAAGCCAGTTTGATTGGTTTCATTCTGAACACTTTTTACTGTAATATTTCCATGATGAAGTTCAACTAAACCTCTGGTAAAAGATAAACCTATACCTGTTCCATTTCTGTTAATATTATTGTTTTCAAAATGTTTAAATGGCTCAAAAATATGTTCAATATTTTTTTCTGGAATACCATAACCATTATCTTCTATCTCTAATTTAGCTTGGTCTTGTTCAGAAGTATTTACGGCCTTAATGATACTTAGTTTAACGGTGATGTAACCACCTACTTTACTAAATTTAAAGGCGTTAGAAATTAAATTATAAATTATTTTCTCAAATTTATCCCTATCAAACCATGCCTTAATGCTTTTCTTTTCGCTAACAACTTGCAGATTTATATTTAAATGTTTGGAGTATGCATCAAATGCTAAAATAACCTCTTTGGTAAATCTTACTAAATTACCTTCGGCAGCTTGTAATTTCATATTGCCGCTTTCAAATTTTCTAAAATCCAAAAGTTGATCAATTAATCTAATCAAACGCTCGCCATTTCTTTTCATTAAAGCTAGTTGATTTTGGATCTTATTATTGCCATCATTCATATCTATCAGCCTTTCTATAGGTGCTAGAATAAGTGTGAGTGGGGTTTTTATTTCATGAGAAATATTAGTGAAAAAACTAAGTTTTCTTTGCGATAGTTCTTCATCTTTTTCATGACTCAGTTGTTCGAAATCTAATTCGTTCTTAAGTTTTGCGGTTTGTAAAGAATAGTAATAATAAAAGTAAAGTAGTGTCAACAATATAGCAGCATAGATTAAAAAACTCCACCAGGTTTTCCACCACGGTGGTAAAACTATAATTTTTAATTTTCTTGGATTTTCATTCCACAATCCATCATCATTAGCAGCTTTTATATTAAAGGTATAATTACCAGCATTAAGATTTGTATAAGTAGCCGTTTTTTGAGTTCCTACATAATGCCAGTCATTATCTCCAGACAAACCTTCTAATTTAAAAGCATATTGATTTTTAAGAGGATTAGTATAATTTAAGGCAGCAAATTTGAAGGTAATAAATGCCTGATCGTAGCTTAAAGTTATCTCATCAGTTTCATTGATAGATTTTTTAAGGGGAGTATTTTCTGAATTTATAGAAACCGGGGAGTTTTTTATTAAAAAGTCTGTAAAAACTATGGGAGGTTTAAATTTATTAACCTTTATTTTTTCAGGATTAAAATAAGTTATCCCATTAAGGCCCCCAAAGTATAGTTCACCATTAGAACTTTTATAATCAGCGCCTGTTAAAAATTGATTACTCTGAAGGCCATCCTCCACAAAGTAGTTAGATATAATTAGTGATTTGGAAGTAAATGGTAATTGAGCGGATTTAAACTCAATTTTTGAAATCCCCTTATTGCTACAAATCCATAAATTTCCTTTAGAATCTTCATTTATCGCTTGAATTACATTATTAGATAGCCCATGAGTTTTGTTGATCACATAAAACTTGTTTGATTTCTTATCATAAAGGTTTAATCCTCCTCCTTTTGTACCTATCCATACCTTATTCTTACTATCAATAAAAACAGATAAAATACTGTTGCTACTAATACTGTTAGGATTATTTTTGTCATATAAAAAATTAATAAACTTTTTATCATGATAATAATTAAGTCCCCAACTGGCACCTATCCATAAATTATCTGTTTTGTCTTTTAAAATTTTTATGATATTATTTCCACTAATGCTATTTTTATTTTGGGCATTATGCTTAAATATCTGAAAGCCATTTGTGTTTTTTAGTAATAAGCCTGCACCATTTGTTCCTATCCATAAGCCTTCTTTATTTTTAGCTAAGCTGTAAACACTTTTATTGGTAGGGAGGGGGTAATCAACAAAAGATTTATTTTGTATATCAAATAAACTAAGTCCTTTTAATGTGCCTACCCAAATATGGTCATCTTCTTTTAAAAGAGTTTTAATGGTGTTGAAGGCCACATTAAACTTTAAAGCTGGAAGTTTATAATATACAAAATTTGAATTAATGGGGTCAACCAAATTTAAGCCACCACCTTCTGTACCTATCCATAATTTATTGTTTTCTGCTGGTATAATAGCACTTACAATGGGGTAATTTAAGCCTGCTTTATTACCTGTCTCTTCTGATATTAAAGAGAAATACTTTTTTTCGGGATTTACAAGATTAATACCTCCAGAAAAAGTACCTACCCAAATATTATTTGATTTATCTTTTAAAATAGTTCTTACTGAATTATGACTTAATGAGTAGGGGTCATACTTATCCTTACTATAATTTCTAAATTGAGATTTCTCTTCGTTAAAAACAGTTAATCCATCTCTTGTACCAATCCATATTTCTTTATCGTTATGAAAATAAATTTCTCTTACAATATCTATGGGTAAACTATTTTTATTTTGAGGATTGTTTTTAAGATTCTTAACTATATTTTTCTGTTCATCAAAAATAAAAACACCCGCTTTTTCTGTCCCAATCCAAATTCTACCTTTTACATCCTCTTTAATTACTCTAACATAACTGGTTTTTAAAAAAATATTTTTTTCTAAAATAATTGGTAAGGCAAAAAACTTCTTTTTTTTAGTGTCAAACCTATACAAGTCTGTACCGGCACTCACCCATAAATTTGAATGCTTATCTTCAAATATATAATTGATTCTGTTAATGTTATCAGCAGAATTACTACTTACTTGGAAATTACTGAAAGTTTTATCTTTTGGATGATACAAAAGTAATCCATCAAAAGTACCTACCCAAATATTACCTTTTTTATCCTTAAAAATTGAAGTGATTTGTTCATTCGGGTCAGATTTTTTTAAAGAAGTATTCAACCTGGTAAAAGTTTCTGTCTCTCTATCATATACATTTAATCCGTCATAAGTACCTACCCAAATTTTACCGTCACTATTTTCAAATAACGCATTTACCTGGTTATGGCTAATGCTATTGGGTTGATTGTTTTCATGCTGGAAATAGGTAAAATCATATCCGTCAAATTTGTTTAATCCATCTTCTGTACCTACCCAAATAAATCCATACTTATCTTCAAGTAAACAAAACACTGTATTTTGAGATAACCCTTCGTTTATAGAATAGTGTTTAAAATTTATTTTTGTTGATTGAGCCGCTGCGTAATTACATAAAATGGCAATAAGGACACAGCATTTCGCTAGAAATTTGATCACAGAAAATTAATTAAGAAATGTATGCTTGTTGTTGGTTTGGTTTTACCCGTTAAATATACTGAATTTATCATTTTCAATTAACTTATAAATAAATTTTTTATTCAAAAAAAAACCTTGAAGATTTTAATCTTCAAGGTTGTATAAATCAATTTTTGCCCTATCAATAAGTAAATTTCTTCACTAAAGTTCCTTCATTAGAATCAATTTTTAAAAGGAAAACACCTTTACTTAATTTAGATGCTTCTAGTGATAACTTATTAAATCCTGATTGAAGCGATACTGTTTGTTTTAACATGCTACGACCTGAAAGATCATAAACGTTGATTTCTACAGGATTAGCAGTAGTACTGCTTACAAAAACGGTTATTTCTGATTGGTTTGAATTAGAATAAATTTCTAAAGAATGATTATTTAAATCAGATGTTACTGCAATTGGCCCGTATTCTTGTGATTTACCATCAAAATCAACTTGCTTTAACGTATAATAATTAACACCACTAAATGGGTTTTTATCGATAAAAGAATAATAATTAGCAGTAGAGGAATTTACGTTACCGACTACTTCTCCAATTTTTTGGAAATTTTTATCCGCTCCAGATCTTAGTATATCAAAACGCTGATTATTGCTTTCTGATGCTGTAGACCAATTTAATAGGATACCTGTATTTTGCTTTTTACCTGTAAAAGAAGTTAGGCTTACTGGTAAGGTATTTTGTGGTACTAATTCTCCATTGCTTAAAAGCAATGTACCTGTGCCATATCCTGTAAATGAAATTTGAGTCAATTGTAGTGCAGTTAATCCTGAAGCTGTTGAACCAAAGAATATTTTACCTGCGGTTCCTGTTGCGCCAGCGGTACCTGTCCATCCTGTAATGGTAAGGGTTTTGCCAGCGGTCCAACTTGCTGCTTGGCTATCTGCAAAATTTAAGGTTGTGGTACTGGGTGTGCCACTTAATGCAATACTTGAGTTTTCAGTTAAAGTAAGTGCATAAGAAGTAGTTAAAACAGAAGTGCCAGTTATCCCTATTGTTAAGGCACCCGAAATACCTAGTGTACCACCAGTTGCAAAAACTTTATTATTGTTTAAGCCATCAATTGTCAAGTTTTTATAGTCAGAACGGGCGTCAATATTTTGGGCCGTATTGCTACTTGCTCTATTAAAAACAACAGTAGAACCAGCACCTAACGTAAGGTTTTCGGTACCGATAAATTGAAGCGTTGAAGAAGTAGAAACTGGAGTTGTAACATTAGATGACACAAAACCTACTGATTTTTGAGTTTGAATGGTTCCATTTATTGTAACATTAGCTCCGTTATTTATGATCACATAATTAGAGCTATTGTTTCCAGTTGCCATTATTGCTCCAGCAGCAACCTGTAATGAAGTTTGTATAATAGGCGTACCAGTAAAGGTTGTTGTTGTACCAGTACCATCAACAAATAATTTTCCAAAAGTTTTGGTTATGCCCGTACTAAGCGTAGCTTGATAATGTACTTCAGTTGTTGCAGCCATCGTACCAAAAGTAGGCGTTACAGCATCAAGCAGAATAACACTATTTGAACCACTACTTGCAGCCGTAATATCTAAAACTGCAGGAGAGGTTGTGTTTATTGCAAAAGTATTTGCAACCGTTAAAGTAACAGCTGGCACTGAAGGGTCACCAACAATGATTTTTGAACCAGTACCTGCAACAGTCCAAGGTGCTGTGGTTGTGGCATTTGATAATATATAATAAGAAACACCTGGTGTTGTAAAGTTTAAAGGTACTGATGTACCAGAACCGTTAGCTGTGCTAGACCAATTTGTAGTTGTAGCTAAATCACCTGTCTTATAATAGAAAGCATTTAGATAACCACTTACACTAACCGTTGGGCTATTTGAACCACTACTCGTGGCTATTATATTACCTGTATAATCACCATTTCCTGTAGGACTGTACCTTGCATAAACAGGTACACTTGTTACAGATCCGCTTATTGGTGAAATACTTACACTTGTTGAAAAAGTAACATTATCTAAAGAAACTTGAAAATTTGCTGGAGCTGCAAAAGTAATGTTGCCTGTTAAATTACTACCCGATGCTGTAAAGCTACTTGATGCACTATTTGCTCCTGCTGCGGTATTAGCGAAAGCTGCTAATGAGGGAGTATTTAAACTAATAGTAGGTGTTGTTGTCACACTACCGCTACACTCAACGGTTTTACTGGTTGCCCCAGTTGATGAAATAGTAATATTTTCGCTATTATAATTTGCACCAACTAAACCAGCTTTTAGTCTTACATATATCGTTGTAGAAGCAACAGTGCCGCTTGTTTGTGTTAATGTGATCGGGTTTGTGGCTACAAAACTTCCTCCTGTACCTGTAGAGATTTCGTAATTTGCAGGAGGGGTTATGATTAAATTAGCAGATAAAAATTGACCTCCTAATGTAAAAGACTGTTCTGCTGAAGGGCCACTACCTAAACCATAATTAAAACCGGTGAGGGACGATGGAGTGGGTGTGTTGATAGTTGGATTATTGACAGAAACTCTAAAATTATCAAACCTGCATACATTGTTTGCAGGCGTTGTCGTACTTCCGTGATTCCAGAAAAAACCAAAATCTGTCATAGTGGATCCTGTATGTGTTTGATCTACAACAGAAGTTCCAACTTGGGTCGCTACATTTGATGGATCAGGAAAAACCGTTGTACCATCGTCTCTTACAAACAAACTCCATGTTCCATTAGCAGGATTGAATGTTACTCTCACACTAGCATAGTTTGTTAAAGCACCTAAAGCTGGTGATGATGCTATTGTTGAAACATTACTTATTGTGGTTAAACCTCCAGAGAATCTTGCTAAAATTAATTGATTAGTTGTTGTAGCACTTGGACCTCTTGACATATAAACTATATAACCTTTTGCAGTCCCATCCAAGTAATCTTCCTTATCAGTGCATAATATTACAGCCCCACCATAACTTACTGCTGCAAATGCATCTGCAGATAAAGGTGTACTTCTGTTTGTCCGTATGTTAAAACTCCAATTTATTAAACCAATGTTATTATTCAATATAGGATTAAATGGTGTGGCAAAAACTGAAAGTTTACCCGTCACATATGTTCTAGCAGCAAAGGAGAGGCCAGGAGTAAGTTGTAAAGAATATTCTGGTGAAGTCTCCAAGTTGGTGGTGGAAGTGCCGGGCGTAGTGGCGTTAATACCAGAAGCTGTTTGCGATCTGGTTAAGTATGTTGTTATTGGCGTACCTCCATTTGTTAATGGTGTTACTACAGCACCTCGGTTGAAATTATCACTAAAAACAGTTGTTTGCCCAAAAGATAGCGCATTAATAAATAGTAAGGTAAGGAATAAGAGTAGTGGACTTTGTTTTAAAACCTTAAACAAACCTTTGATGTTTGCTTTTCTTGATACGGTTTCAATGGGTAATTTTTTTTTCATAATATGTTTTTAAGTTTATTGGTTGGTTTTTATTTATTTAAAATTAAATCAAACAGTATTATTAAATACCCTACATTTCGTTCATATATACAGGTGTTTTGTTTAATTAAGTTTGTTTTTTAAAAGCTGTTTAATAAATCTAACATCACTATAAATTCCGCCTAGTTTTTAAAAAACTTTTTTGTTCCTAATAATTCATTCGTATCAGAATTTCTGAATTTCAATATATAAATACCTGGGTTTAGGCTTTCAATATTTAAGCTAAATTGATTATCAACTATTTGATAAAGTAGACTTTTTGTTTTTTCACCATTTGAGTTATATAATGATATAACCACTTGTTTAGGGTTAGTTCCATGGATATAAATATTTAATACTTCCTTTGCTGGGTTTGGGAAAAGTTTAATAGATAACTTTTTATCATCTACACTAAATGAAAAAGCTAAAATCTTAGAGGTACTAGTTTTACCATCTGAATCATACTGCACCAAGCGATAATAATTTATACCCATGTTGGGTTTTCTATCTAAGAAAGCATACTTTATAGCTTTAGTGCTGTTTAACGCTCCCTTAACTGTACCTACCACTTCAAAAGCTTTATTATCTATAGATCTTTCAATGCTAAAATATTGATTATTGATTTCTGTAGTGGTTTCCCAATTTAAAAGTGCCCCACTAAGAGATTTGCTTACAGTAAAATTGATTAAAGTGATAGGCAATGTGGTATTTTCATTAAAAAAACCCCTATTAGGAGCTGAAATAGTGGAAAGTATATTGCCAAAATAATCTTTCCCTCCATTATTGGTTACAATAACACCAGAATTAAAAGCTGGCGAATTTGTATTTAATTTATAGCCATTTACACTATTTAAACCTATGGTTGCAGAACCTGGATTTAAAAATAAAGGATTAGTTGCAATAATTAGATTATCAATAATTTGCGATGGAATGGGAATACCAAAAAAGATATTGTTTTTAAAATTTCTGGTTTGTATGCCAGCACCTGCTCCCCATGCATAAGTTGCGCTTCCAGCATCATAAATAATATTATTAAAGAAATTATAGGTATGATTTTTTGAGCTGCTCTCCTGTATAATTTTAGAACTTAAACCAGCTTTAATATAAAAAACATTGTTGTAAATTTCATTTCCTGCAGATGGATAGTTAAAAAACACAAGGGAACCCAAATCATTTTGGCTAATACAATACCTTAAAGTACAACCCACATCCTCCGGATCAGGAATTCCTGAATTATTAGTTGTTAAACTACGCGTATTGCAACCCCAATAAATTCCAGATGAATTATCATGACTGTAACTGTATTGAAAAATAATTCCTACACTGCCATAATCAGGATCATACATACTTCCATCGTAATTGTTAGGATCAATCTGCTGGGTCATTCCCCGGTTAAGATAACCCTCATTGTATTGGAAAACAGTACCTTTAGCCCTAGCAGTAAACATGGTATTACCTGTAGTTCCAATTGCGGTTTCATAACAAGTATTGTATTCTATTAAACCAGTTTCATCAGTACATCTAATAATCATGGCATTTTTACCAATATGATGGATGATGTTGTTACTCACTTTTATATTAGTAAAACGTCTAGCTGTCCATAAAGCCAGCTCGTTACCTCCTGGGTAATAAACATTATCTTCATTATCAAAAGCTAAGCCTGTATTTTCAATATAATTAATATCGCAGCCATCTATTAAAACATCATTAAATCTAGAATTACTGCTTGATGATTCATTGAGCACTGTAAAATAAATCCCACCTGTTCTTTTTGGGATGGCGCCATTTATTGATAAACCGCCGCTGCCTAGTTGTCCTTTAATGTGGTGAATATCCAAGTTTTTCAAATAAATGTGATTAACAATTCCTTTATCTTTCAAGGCAACCATTACACCTCTTCTATCTGCACCTAATGGATTATCAGAACGTGGATTAAGATCTGTTGGATGGTCTGTAACACCTGTAAAAAACATGTTGTTTGGATAGGGCAAACTAGTTAATTTACAATAAAATGTAAAGGTAACTGTGCCGCTTATGCTGCTGCCACTGATATGGGTTGGAACTCCACCTGTTGAAGGTGAAAAACCTGCAACAGTTACTATATACGCCTTATTTCCGTTATAAACAATTTGATTAAGGGAATAAGATTGGTTATTAGCATAAAGTAACAGAATAGGATAATTAGTAATTTCCAAATTATTGATTTCAATATTATCCTGATTGTATAAGTAAACTACACCTTCTCCAACTAATCCATTACCATTTATAATGGGCTTAGCTCCTGTACCATATTGGTTTATGATGATAGATGAGGCGGCGCTTCCGGATCCATTAAATTTTAATTGCTGGCCTGTCCAAACACTTCCGCTTTTTAAAAATAAATTATCCCCAGGCGCTAAGGATAATCCATTAACTTTTGATATGTTTTTCCATGCACTTGTGATAGATAATCCGTTATTAGCATCTAAACCGTTAACAGAATCTATATAATAATCTGTAGCGTAGCTGTAATCTACTCCTAAAAGGGTGATTAAACTTAATGAAATAGAAAACAACCTTTTTAGATTCATTTAGAGTGCTATTATTATAAAAATGTTATCAAAAACAAAAAACTTAATACCAATATAATTGCAATTAACATTAAGGTATAATTTAATTTTTGCGAACGATTAGCGTGATTTTCCATTGCCATCAAAAATCTTTAATGATACTCAAATAATCACCCTTTAAATGTTTCATTTATACACTATAAATTGTACATCAAATGCTAAAAAGAAGAAATTATAAGATATACTATGCTTAAATCTTGGGTTGTATTTACAGAGGATTAAAAGAAATATAATTTCATGCTTGTATCATTATCCATGTATTTATGACGATTAGACACCGTGGTATTAATAAATAGGATTTATAATTTTATCAAAAATAAAAAGCTAAATGGTAATACAATATGGAGATGATTTATTTGAGGAAGAATGGTTAGCGTTTTTTAAATATGATCCAGTGCATCCAAATATATCTATCTCTAAAAGGATAGAAGGTAACAGAACAGTCTTTGTTTACCTCAACGAAATGCAACCCCAATTTATAATTTCTGCCCGAATTGGAAATAAAATACCAAGAAGTATGATTGAAGTCTTAGATGATGATGGATATAGTAGTATTTATGATGTAAGTTTTGCCATTTTTTATTCCATCTTTCGTTTACCGAATATTTATGAAAAGGGTGTAGGTTCTAAGGCAATTAAGGCAGTTATAGACTATTGCAAACAGCGAGGTGTTTCCAAATTTTATACTTTAAGCCCAACACCATTAATGCGTGAACACTTTATCACTAAACCCGATGAATCTTCTGTTAGGCAGTACTTGGAATCATGGAAAGGCAATGTAGCAAAGTTTCATTTAAGTAACGGAGCTAAAATTCATAGTATTAATTATGATGCTGATGAAAGCGAACTTAGAGTAAAAGAAAGCTGGGGAATTATGGTAAATTATGATTATTGTCCCTAGTGTAAATTTTAGTAAAAAGAAAAGAGCTGTCGTGATGATAGCTCTTTTTTTTGTTTAAAGTAATATTTTAGTGGTGAAACGAATTATAATTAGCCGAATATTTATTTCATCATTAAAAACAAAAAAACCATTCTCAAAATCAATGAGAATGGTTTTTAAATTCTAACTCAAATTCTAAATTATTTTCTTTGTGGAGTTTCTAATAATTTAAAGAACTGGTCTAACTGTGGTAAAATCACAATTCTGGTTCTTCTATTTGCTGCTTTACCTTCAGCAGTGTCGTTAGACATTACCGGAACATATTCTCCTCTACCTGCCGCAGTCATTTTTGCTGCTGGTATATTATATTGGTTTTGTAAAATACGCACTACAGATGTCGCTCTTTTTACACTTAAATCCCAATTATCTGTAATAGTTCCGTTAGATTTATAAGGAACATTATCTGTATGTCCTTCTACCATAAACTCAATATCAGGTTGGTTCATTAACACCTTAGCAACTTTCCCTAAAACAGATTTAGCGCCTTCGTTAACTACGTAACTTCCGCTTTTAAATAAAAGTTTATCAGAAATATCAATATAAACAACACCTTTATCAATTTTAATATTGATGTCTTTATCGTCCATACTTCCTACGGCACCTTTAAGGTTCATCACCAAAGCCATGTTTAAAGAATCTTTTCTGGCTATAGCCGATTGTAAATCTCTAATATAATTGTCTTTAGCGCCAATGTTATCCAAAGATTTGCTGATGCTTTCTGCTTGCTTACCTGTAATAACGGATAAATCTTTCAACTGATCTACCATTTGCGTATTGTTAGATTTAATGTTAGAAAGCTGGTCGTTTAAAGTTTTAATACGTAATTGGTATTCACTAGCGCTACTTTTACTTGCAGTTTCGCATGCGAAAAGTTGATTTTGTAAATCGCGGTACAGAGAGTCTAGTCTTTTGTTTTCCGCTTGAGCCATTCTCAATTGTTTTGGAGCCGAGCAAGAAGCCATAAATAATGCTATTCCTGCTAAGGCGATGAGTGATTTAATTTTCATGATTGTAATTTTAGTTAAATATCGATTACTATACTATGCACAATTAACATGCAAATATTAATTATTGCCTTTAAAGCAATTCATGCAATTTTATACCGACCTAATTTAAGGACTTAATAAACAGAATAATTTTTTTGAATGATAGATAAATAGAATTTGGATAGCTATCGCTACGCCCAAATTAAGGTTTTCATTTTTTAGAATACCTTCAAATTGCAGATTGTTATTATTGTATTAAGAGATATAATTTTTATAAAATTTTACTTAAGATGTCATAAGTTTAGGTTCATTTTTAATTAAGCGTTATAATATCAATAACTTTCTTAAGTTTAAGGTATAATATGAATACGGGCTATCAGCAACTCATCAAAAAAATAGACGACTTTATTAGGAAGTATTATCTTAATAAGTTGGTTAGAGGTGCAATTTGGCTTTCGGGGATATTCTTACTCAGTTATCTATTCCTAATCGTATCAGAATATTATAGTTACTTCAGCATCAATACCAAAACCATTCTCTTTTACAGCTTTATTTTTACGCAGCTAATTTTAGCGTGGTTTTTAACAGGAAAACATCTGGTTGCTTATCTACATTTAGGTAAAATCATCAATCATGAGCAAGCATCTGAAATTATAGGCGCTCATTTTCCTGATGTTAAAGATAAACTGATTAACACGCTACAGTTAAAAAAGCAATCTGATTTAGGAAACCAAAACAATGCTTTGTTAGAAGCCAGTATTAATCAAAGAATTGCCAGTTTAAAACCTATACCATTTGTTAAAGCAGTTAGAATTAGCGAGAATAAAAAGTATTTACAATATGCCTTGTTTCCTATGGCTATTGTTATTGTGATCGCTTTTGCCGCACCTTCCATTTTAACTGATGGAACAGAAAGATTAATAAACCACAATGTTTTCTATAAAAAGAAAGCTCCATTTGATTTTGATGTAACTAATAAATCTTTAAACGTTACCCAAGGTGATGATTTTGAGTTGAAAGTAAAACTAAGTGGAGATCAAATTCCGCAAGATATTTATTTAGAGGATGGAGTAAATACTTTTAAGCTTAATAAAAGCGACATTATCAATTTCAATTATCAATTTAAAAATCTTCAAAGCAATAAAACCATCAGGTTAAAGGCAGGAGAATTCTATTCTGATGAGTATACAATTAATGTTAAAAGTAAACCTGTTTTAATTAGTTACTCCGCATTGTTTACCTATCCAGCTTATTTAAATAAACAAGCAGAAGTAGTTCAAAACCCTGGAGATATTACTGTGCCGGTAGGGACAAATGTGACTTGGAGCTTTAAAACTGAGCATGTAAACCAGCTAGGTTTTAGCTATCAAAACCAAAGAAAAAATATCACTACAGAAAATAAGGATAATTTCATTTTTAAAAATAGAATCATCAAAAATGGAGGGTACAGTATTTTTCTAGAGAATAAAGAGGTGAGTATACAAGATTCTTTAAGCTATCAAATCAACACCATTGCAGATTTATATCCAAAAATAGAAGTTAATCAACGCTTAGATTCGGCCAATTTAAATGTGGTTTATTTTATTGGTAAAGTAGCCGATGATTACGGATTGAGCAGTTTAAATTTTCATTATCAAATCTTAAAAACTGATGATGAAAGTAGAAAAGGTAAGAAATTCTCTGTCCCGGTTAAATTTGATAAACCAGCGGCACAAAGTAGTTTCTTTTACTTGTGGAAACTTAAAGAAATTGGCTTAAAGCCAGGAGAAGAAATAGCCTATTATTTTGACGTTGCCGATAATGACGGGGTTTTTGGCGCCAAGCATACGCAGTCTGCAACGTTGACTTATAAGTTGGCATCTAAAGAAGAAAGTATAGAAAAAATTGAAGAAACATCGCAAGCTATCAAGCAAAAAATGCAATCGGCCATAAGGCAGACAGATAAAATACAGAAGGATACCAAGAAGTTGAATCAGGAATTGATAGATCAAAAAACTATCGGTTACGAACAAAAAAAGCAAATTGAGAATTTAGTAGAACAACAAAAGAAATTAGAAAATCTGATTAAAGATATTCAAAAAGATGGTAAACAAAATTTACTAGATCGGAAAGAAATTCAGCCCAATAATGAGAAGATTTTAGAAAAGCAAAAGCAAATTCAAGATTTGTTTGATAACGTTTTAGACGAGAAAACTAAAAAGCTTTTAGAGAATCTACAGAAGATGATGGAGCAAAACCAAAAAGAGCTCACTAAAGAACAACTGCAACAGATGCAGGTTGATAATAAAGCTTTAGAGAAAGAATTAGATAGAATTTTAGAGCTCTATAAAAAATTAGAGGTTGAGCAAAAATTAAATGATGCGATTGAAAAACTAGATGAACTTGCTCAAAAACAAGAAGAGTTAAGTAAGCAAAACGATAAAGACGACCTGCAGAAGCAAAAAGATTTAGAAAAAGCTTTTGACGATTTAAAGAAAGACCTTAAAGAAGTCGATAAAAAAAATCAAGAACTAGATAAACCAGCAGATTTTGAAAACCCAGAGCAAGACCAAAAAGATATTGACCAAGAAATGGACAATGCCGAAAAAAGCTTAGAGGAGAACAAAAGTCAGAAAGCTAGTCAGTCGCAAAAAAATGCAGCTCAGAAAATGAAACAACTTTCGCAAAAGCTCCAAAGCATGCAGCAGAATGGGGAAGAGCAAGAGAACAAAGTAAATGAGCAGGAGTTAAGACAAATATTAAAAAACTTGCTGCAATCTTCTTTTGATCAAGAAAAAGTGATGGTAGATTTGAAGAGGACAAATCAAGACGATCCAAGTTTTATAAAACTTGCGCAAAAGCAAAGAGACATTAAAGACAACCTAAAAATGGTTGAAGACAGCCTTTACAGTTTAAGTAAAAAAGTACCTCAAATAGAAAGTACGGTTAACAAAGAAATTCAGGCAATCAACCAACAGATAGAACAATCGTTAGAATTTTTAACAGAACGCAGGGTAGACCAAGCCAATAGAAACCAACAATTTGCATTAACATCCATCAATAATTTGGCATTGATGTTGAGTGAGGCATTAAAGCAACTGCAAGACGCCATGAAGAATGCACAGTCTGGCGGTAAAGGCAAGCCGAAGCCAGGTTTGTCTCAGTTATCAGAAATGCAAAAGGAGCTGAACAAGAATATGCAAAAGGCCAAAGAACAAATGGAGCAACAAGGTATAAAACCAGGGCAAAAAGGCAAAAGTGGCATGAGCGAACAAATGGCTAAAATGGCTCAACAGCAGCAAATGATTAGGCAGGCATTGCAAGAAATAAGTAATAATTTGAATAAAGATGGGCAGGGCAAATTAGGCAATCTTGAAAAAATTATGAAAGAAATGGAACAAACCGAGCTTGACCTCGTAAACAAACGCATCACTCAGGAAGCTTTAATAAGACAGCAAGAAATACAAACAAGATTATTAGAAGCAGAAAAAGCCGAGCGAGAAAGAGAACAAGATACTAAGAGAGAAAGTAAAGCAGCAAAAAACTTTACGCCTAACTATAATTTAATTTTAGAAGAGTATCAAAGACAAAGAGCAAAAGAGGTTGAGCAAATAAAAACTATGCCTCCAACGTTAAATTATTTTTATAAATCAAAAATAAGTGAGTACTTTAAGAAATTAAACCTAGTGGATTAATAAAATGAATAACATGATGGAAACTATGGAAGAATTACATTCATTACAATTACCTTCAAACAGCCAAAGCGTTGCTGTTTTAGAGAATTTTGTTGATGACTTGGTGCAAAAAATGGATATTGGTGATGATGTTTATGCAAATTTAATGACTTGCTTAAACGAGGCAATAACCAATGCGATATACCATGGAAATAAACAAAGCGCAGAAAAAAAGGTATTTGTTAATTTAGAGATTATAAATAATAAGCGTTTAGTTTTTACTATTGCAGATGAAGGCGAAGGTTTTGATTTTACAAACATTCCAGACCCAACAGATCAAAAAAATTTAGAAAAGTTAACTGGTCGTGGTGTTTACATCATGAAAAGACTAGCAGACCAATGCATTTATAACAGTAAAGGAAACGAGTTAGAGCTGCATTTTAAAATATAATGCCTAAGCCTTCTATTCATTTTTTTAACGAAGAAACCACTTTTAAGCCTAACAAATTAACAGTACTAAGAAATTGGATAAACGACACCATCACAAAAGAAAAACATCAATTAGAAGAGCTTAATTTTATATTTTGTTCTGATAATTATCTACTTAAAATTAACAAGGAATACCTTAATCACGACTCTTATACAGATATTATCACCTTCGATAATTCTGTACAGCCTAAAGAAATAGCTGGTGATATTTTTATAAGTATTGACCGAGTGAAAGAAAATGCCAAAAGTTTTAAGATAAATACCCAAAACGAATTATGCAGAGTGATGATTCACGGCGTATTACATCTTATAGGATACAAAGACAAAACCAAGAAAGACAAAGACTTGATGACGGAAAAGGAAGATCTCTATTTGAGGGAAATGAATTTTTAGAAAAATTATTTCTACATTTTAAAGTTTCCATCAATTCTTTCTATTCAATATTTCCTTAATCTTTTCAAACATCCAAATATAAAAGCTCGCTATTTCATTTACTTCTTTACCTGTAAGCTAAACCTCAATAACTTTTTAATATTTTAACACAATTAATTTTTTATTTTTTAATAAAACAGGAATTAATAAAATTATTAAAATAATATCTACTAAATACATAGACTTTGTATATATTTGCTCCGCAGATGTTAGTTATCTGTAATTTTGGAGTTACGTTATTGCTTTCCCTATTTTCAATCAACCTGAATCAAGGAAGTTTATAACGCTCTTTTTTAGTGTTAGTAAAACCTCTTCTTTCTAAATAAGAAGGGGTTTTTTTACCAAAAGATATGCAAAGTTTTAGAACAGAATTAGAAAATCCCATAGTAGAAAAAGACATCATTGATCTAGAAGAAAAGATTAGAGCTTTTCATGAGGGTAATTTACACGAGGAAAAATTTAGAAGTTTACGTTTAGCTCGTGGTGTATACGGTCAGCGCCAATCTGGAGTGCAAATGGTGCGTATTAAGTTACCTTTTGGGAAAGTAACCTTTAAGCAAATCCTTAAAATAGCAGATATTTCAGATGAATATGCTTCTTCAAATTTGCACTTAACCACTCGTCAAGATATTCAAATTCACTATGTGAGTTTAGACCGTACACCAGAATTGTGGGCTAAATTAGAACAAGATGATATTACCCTACGCGAAGCCTGCGGTAACACAGTTAGGAACGTAACTGCATCGCCAATAGCTGGAATAGACTCTTTAGAACCCTTTGATGTTTCGCCTTATGCTCAGGCTTTTTTCGAATATTTTCTAAGAAATCCGATCTGTCAGGAAATGGGCAGAAAAATCAAAATCGCTTTTTCATCAAGCGAAGCTGACACTGCTTTCTCTTTTATTCACGATTTGGGTTTTATCCCAAAAATCAAGTATGAAAACGGCGAAGAAGTTAGAGGATTTAAAGTTGTTTTAGGTGGTGGTTTGGGCGCACAGCCTTCTTTAGCGCATGTGGTACATGAGTTTTTACATGAAGATTTAATTATTCCTTTTTCCGAGTCGGTCTTACGAGTTTTTGATAGAAACGGCGAACGTAATAACAGAAATAAAGCTCGTTTAAAATTTTTAGTGAATAAATTGGGTATTGATGAAGTCATCAGATTAGTTGCCGAAGAACAGAAAGCAAACAAGGTTAAAACTTTTAAGATTAATCGCAAAGGAGTAATTCAGCCTCAGCCATCAGCAACAAAAATAGAGACTTTAGCTATCCCGAAAGAAAAGCAATTAGCCTTCGATTTATGGAAGGTTACCAATGTTTTTGAACAAAAGCAATCAGGATTTTACGGAGTTTATATCAAAGTGCAAACGGGTGATATACCTTCCCAGCAAGCTAGAAAATTTGTTGCAGCTATTAAAGATTTAGTCGCTGATGAAATTAGAATCACTATTAATCAAGGCCTTTTATTGAAATTTGTTAAGCCAGAAGCACTCCCAAATCTTTTCTTGGCTTTAGCCGATTTGAACTTAGCAGAACCAGGTTTTGATAGTTTGGCTGATGTAACCACTTGCCCAGGAACAGATACTTGTAATTTAGGAATCTCAAACTCCATGGAATTATCTAGGGTTTTAGAATCTGTTATTTATGAAGAATATCCAGATTTTGTAGAGAACAAAGAAATCAAAATAAAAATCTCTGGCTGCATGAACAGTTGTGGGCAGCATGGTTTGGCACATATTGGTTTTCATGGAAGTTCTATGAAAGTAAATGGTAAAGTGATGCCGGCCGTTCAAGTATTGTTAGGTGGTGGAATTGTAGGAGACGGAATTGGTAGAGCGGCAGATAAGGTGCTGAAAGTGCCATCTAAAAGAGCGCCACAGGTTTTGAGAACTATATTAAATGATTATCAGGCTAAAGCCGATTTCTATTCCAATTTTCATACTTATTATGATGAGTTAGGAAAAGATTATTTCTATCAATTATTAAAACCAATTGCAGACCAGTCTGATGTAAAAGATGATGAATTTGTAGATTGGGGACATGAAGAAACCTATGTAACTGCCATTGGCGTAGGTGAATGTGCAGGTGTGGTGATTGATTTAGTAGCCACTTTAATATACGAAGCAGAAGAAAAATTTGATTGGGCTAATGAAGCTTACAGTCAAAAAGCATGGGCTGATGCCATTTATCATGCTTACAATACCATGGTAAGCGGAGCAAAAGCATTATTGTTAGATAGAGGAGTTAACCAGAGTACACAAACTGGAGTAATTAATAAATTTAATGAAGAGTACGCTGCCGAGTTTGGCATTCAGAATTTTAGCGATTTAGTATTACAAATCAATAAAAATGAACCTTCTTCTGCTTTCGCCGAGGCATATTTAGCTCAAGCAAATCATTTTTTAATTCAAGTAAAAAACTTCAGAGCTAACTCTGAAATTGTAAAATAATATGGTATTAGATCCCAAAATTACGTTGATTGGTGCGGGACCAGGTGATGTAGAATTAATTAGTATAAAAGGTGCAAAAGCATTGGCTAAAGCCGAGGTTGTATTGTATGATGCTTTAGTAAATGAAGCTTTATTGGAAATGGCGCCAGAGCATTCCATTAAAATATTTGTAGGAAAAAGAGCTGGTCAGCATTCTTTAAAGCAAAGCGAGATTAACCAATTATTGGTAGATGCTGCTTTGAGATACGGACATGTAGTGCGTTTAAAAGGGGGCGATTCTTTTGTATTTGGTAGAGGTTATGAAGAGCTAGATTATGCACATTCATACAATATTAAAACGGAGGTAATTCCAGGAATTTCTAGTTCAATTGCTGTACCAGCCTTGCAAGGAATTCCCTTAACTCACCGCGGATTAAGCGATAGTTTTTGGGTAATTACAGGCACAAAAGCAAACGGAGAAATCTCTAGTGATTTAGATGTAGCTGTAAAAACCAAGACAACCGTAGTGATTTTAATGGGGGTTAACAAAATAGAAAAGATTGTGAAAAAATACCAAAGCGAAGGTTTGGGTAGGTTACCCATTGCAATTATTCAAAATGGTTCTACACCAAAAGAGAAAGCTGTTATTGGTGTAATGAATACCATTTTGGAGCAAATAGAAGAAGAAAAAATTGTTGCTCCAGCAGTGATTGTTATCGGAGAAGTAGTGAGTTTACATCCAAAATTCCAGCCTATTTTGGCTTCTTATGAATTTGTTGACGCAGAATAAAGACGTGAGTAAAGTTGAAGCAGAAGACCAAGGGAATCAACTTTTCCCGGTTTTTTTAAAGCTTCAAAACTTCCATACTTTATTGGTGGGAGGCGGAAATGTTGGGCTCGAGAAATTGAGCGCTTTATTAGGTAATAGTCCAAAAGCTAACGTAACTGTAGTTGCCGACATGTTTTTACCTGAATTAATTGAACTTTCTTCGCAACATTCTACTGTTAAAATTATTAAGCGAAAGTTTGAAGATTCTGATTTAGAAGGAGCTGAGTTAGTGATTTTAGCCACAGACAGCAGAGATTTACATGTTTATATTAGAACATTAGCCAAAGAAAAAGGCTTGCTTTTAAACGTTGCCGATACACCAGAACTTTGCGATTTCTATTTAGGTTCTATCGTCAAAAAAGGGAATTTAAAAATTGCCATTTCTACAAATGGAAAATCTCCCACAGTTGCAAAACGTATCAAGGAAGTTTTAAACGAAAACATTCCAGATGAGATTGACGATACGTTAACGCAAATTAATAAATTGAGATTAACCCTTTCGGGCGATTTTGCCTATAAAGTAAAGGCATTAAATCAAGCTACAGCAAGTTTAGTTAATCAGAAACAGTCTAAAATAATTTCACCCTCTACATTAAGCTGGTTAATTTGGAGTATTGTAGTTGTATTTACCGGAATAACAATTTATGCCGTTTGGCAACAAGAACCTGCTTTTAGAGATTACATCACAAATGTAAATCCAGATTTTTATTGGTTTTTAGGTGCTGGATTTGTATTTGCGATGATAGATGGGGCAATTGGGATGTCTTATGGCGTAACTTCTACTACATTCTCCTTGTCTATGGGACTTCCACCAGCATCGGCTAGTACCGCAGTTCATATTTCAGAAATTTTGAGTAATGGAATTGCCGGTTTTATGCATTATAGAATGGGTAATATCAATAAGAAGCTTTTTAAATTGTTAATCATTCCTGGAATTATTGGAGCTGTTTTAGGCGCTTTTATATTATCTTCTTTAGAAGAATACGCTCATTATACCAAGCCATTAATTTCTGTTTACACTTTAATTTTAGGTATCGTAATTTTAAGAAAATCTGGAGTTTTAAAGTTGAAGAAAAACCCAAATCAAACGAAGATTAAAAAAATTGGTGCTTTGGGTTTTGCAGGAGGTTTTATAGATTCTGTAGGTGGCGGAGGCTGGGGTTCTATAGTACTTTCATCGCTTATTGCAGGTGGAAGAAACGCCCGTTATTCCTTAGGAACAGTAAAATTGAGTCGGTTTTTTATTGCCTTATTAAGTTCTCTAACTTTTGTAACCATGTTAAATGAGTTGAGATGGTATGCCGTTGCAGGCTTGGTTATCGGAAGTGCTGTGGCAGCGCCAATTGCTGCAAGGGTTTCTAACAAATTATCTGCTAAAACCATTATGGTGGCTGTAAGTATTATTGTGATTTTAGTAAGTTTACGATCTATTGGTAAGTTTTTGATGGGATTGTATTGATTAAAACAAACCTAAACCTCGGTTTGTGCCCTTACAAAACGAAAAATAATTATAAAATGGTCTGTGGGTATACAGACCACGGATTGGTTTATTTTGTAGGGATAACCCTTGGGTTATCTAAATTAACAGCAATAAATGGTTTTTGCGTTAAGGATATAAGCGGCATCCTTTTTTGATATACTGAGCGGAGTCGAAGGGTAAGGCAAAAAAGATATAGCGGATAGCCTGACCCGACCTTCGGAGGGAAACGCCCAAATTTTGAATAATTTAACATGAATATAGAAGAAATAAAAAGTGCCATTAAAGATAAATCTCCTCAAGAGGTATTATCCTTCTTGGCTCAAAATTTTGAAGGAGAAATTGTTTTTTCTACCAGTTTTGGCTGGGAAGATCAGGTGATTTCTGATATGATTTTTTCTCAAAATTTACCCATCAAAATATTCACTTTAGATACAGGAAGAATGTTTACCGAGACGTATTTTACGTGGAATAGAACCTTAGAAAAGTATCAAAAACCGATTCATGCTTACTATCCAAATGAGCAAAAATTACAGGAAATGATTTCTTTAAAAGGACCAAGTAGCTTTTACGAGTCGGTGGAGAATAGAAAAGAATGTTGTGGACTTAGAAAAGTGGAACCCCTAAACAGAGCTTTAAAAAATCAAAAGATTTGGATTACGGGTATCAGGGCAGATCAATCTGTAAACCGAGAAGATATGGATTGGGTGGAGCTGGACGAAGCACATCAATTAATTAAAGTTCACCCAATATTTCACTGGACTTTGGATGATGTGAAGTCTTATGTGAGCGAGAAAAATGTGCCTTATAACCCCTTACACGATAAAGGTTTCCCAAGTATTGGCTGCCAACCTTGCACCAGAGCAGTTGCCGAAGGCGAAGATTTTAGAGCCGGGCGATGGTGGTGGGAAGATGCCAGTAAAAAGGAGTGTGGGTTGCATGATATTAGGGCCCAAAGCTAAAGGCTGAAAGCCAAAAGCTTAATGCAAAACTAAAAATAGGATTAATAAAATTTATAAGAGCTTTAAGCCTTTTGCTTTTAGCTTTAAGCTTAAAAGAATGGATTATTTAGATCACTTAGAGGCAGAAGCCATAGCGATTTTAAGAGAGGTAGCTGGGCAGTTTGAAAAGCCAGCGTTACTTTTTTCGGGAGGAAAGGACTCTATTACATTAGTGCGTTTGGCCGAGAAAGCCTTTCGTCCGGGTAAGTTTCCTTTTCCCTTGGTGCATGTAGATACCGGTCATAACTTCTTAGAAGTGATTGAATTTAGGGATAAACTGGTTGAAAAAATTGGCGAAAAACTGATTATTGGTCACGTTCAAGATGCAATTGATAGCGGAAAAGTAATAGAGCAAAAAGGTAAAAATGCCAGCAGAAATGCTTTGCAAACGTTTAGCCTTTTAGAAGTGATAGAAAAAAACCAATTTGATGCTTGTATTGGTGGAGCCAGAAGAGATGAAGAAAAGGCGAGAGCTAAAGAACGTATTTTTTCTGTTCGAGACGAGTTTGGTCAGTGGGATCCAAAACGTCAAAGACCTGAGCTTTGGAATACTTTCAACGGTAAAATCCATAAAGGAGAAAATGTGAGGGTTTTCCCTATTAGCAACTGGACAGAGCTAGACGTTTGGAACTACATCAAAAGAGAAAACATAGAAATTCCTTCTATTTATTATTCTCACAATAGAGAAGTGATTGAAAGAAACGGTGTTTGGATGGCGGCTCATGAGTTTTTAAATATGGATGCTGATGATCAGGTTTATACTAAAAGTGTTCGTTTTAGAACCGTGGGCGACATGACCTGTACCGCAGCAGTAGAGTCAGAAAAAACAGAGATTGATGATATTATTTTAGAAATTAGTCAATCAAAAATTAGTGAAAGAGGTGCAAGAATGGATGATAAGGTTTCTGAAGCAGCCATGGAAGACCGCAAAAAAGGAGGATATTTTTAATGGATATATTAAAATTTTTAACCGCAGGAAGTGTAGATGATGGAAAGAGCACCCTCATCGGAAGATTGTTGTATGATACAGGTTCTGTTTTAGCAGATCAGCTAGAAGCTATTCAAAAATCTAATCGTAAAAATGATGATGGAACAGTAGACTTAGCCATTTTAACCGATGGATTAAAAGCTGAAAGAGAACAAGGAATTACCATTGATGTAGCTTATAAATATTTCCAAACGGAAAAGAGAAAGTTCATTATTGCAGATACTCCAGGACATATACAATACACCAGAAACATGGTGACTGGCGCTTCCAATGCAGATTTAGCCATCATTTTAATTGATGCTAGGAAGGGAGTGATTGAGCAAACCATTCGTCATTCTTATTTGGTTTCGTTACTCGCTTTAGAGCATGTGGTAGTTTGTGTAAATAAGATGGATATGGTCGATTTTAGTGAAGAAGTTTTTGAGAAAATCCATGCCGATTATCACGCTTTGGCAGCTAAACTTAATTTACATGAGGTTACTTTTATCCCAGTTAGTGCGCTAAGAGGAGATAATATTGTTAATGATTCTGTTGCTATGCCTTGGTACAAAGGGAAAAGTTTATTAGAACATTTAGAGACAGTTTCTGTACACGAAGTGGATAATTTATTACCTGCAAGAATGGCTGTTCAGTGGGTTGTTCGTCCGCAAACAGATGAATTGCATGATTATCGTGGTTATGCAGGCAGAGTCTTGAGCGGCGCTTTTAAGCTGGGCGAGCAAGTGAAAGTTTTTCCTAGCGGGATGAAATCTACCATCTCTAGAATAGAAACTTTTGATGGCGATTTACAAATTGCCGAAGAAGGAAAATCCATCACTTTGCACTTGGCCAATGAAATTGATATTTCTAGAGGCGATGTAATTACCGAAATAGAAAGAGCACCCATAGTTTCTAACGAAATTGAGGCAGATATTTGCTGGATGGATACTCGTGAGTTAGACACTTCGGCTACGTATTTTATCCAGCACCAAAGTAAAGTCACACGTTGCAAAATCAGAGAAGTGCTGTATAAAGTCAACATCAATACCTTAGAAAAGGTAAATGCCGATACTTTTGGTTTAAACGATATTGGGAGAGTAGAGATTAAAACTGCCGACGAATTGGCTTTTGATCCTTACGATAAAAACAAGCGAAACGGTGGCGCCATCATTATAGATAGCCGAACAAATGTGACCGTGGGAGCATTAATGCTGAGATATGCATTGTAGAATAGAAAGTTTTGCTTTGCCATTACTTTAGCAATTAGTAAATTTTGAAATAATTATTTGGGTGTTCCCAATTCCGTCCCACACTGCCCGACCGCACAATTGGTCGGGCTTTACGCTAAATCTTTTTTTGCCATTTGCTAAATGGCAAGAGCAAAAAAAGGATACCGCTTCATTCCCTAACACAGTTCCCTAACCATTTGAAAAATACCTTGTTTAAGGTATTTTTATTTTCGTTATTGTTTTTTAATTTTAAAGAAAAAACTTAAAATTATGGGAGCTAAATTTTTTAAAAAAGTTATCGGTAAGAATATTGCAGATAAAATGACCAAAGCTTATAAAAAGAAATACAATAAGGTTGACGACGGAAAAGGTGGAAAAAAGGATGATACTTTAAGTGTTTGGATCAGCAAAGATAATATTTTGCAATTTTTCGAAGGAAATAACTCTGCTGCTGATGGGTTAAGAATATATTTCGGAGTTGCGGGTAACTATAAACATTCAGGAGAAACTGACGTTAATTGCGATCCCAAATATATAAATCAAACAAATTTAGTTTTTGTGCCAACTTTGTCAACCGAAACAGGGGCGCCAACAATGACAAATAGTGTGAATTATATTGATAAAAATAATCACGCAACATCTCTTAGTTCAGGGTTAGGGGATATTGAGGATGAATTTGATATGTGTCCGCCAGAGACTGCTTCACATAAATGTCCTGAAATTATATAATGACTTTATTTATATTAACGTCAATATTTGACTTCCTTGGAGGAATAATCGGTTTAACTAAAAGAAAATCAATAAAAAATAAAGGATTAAGGTTTTTCCCTATTTTCCTTTTGATTCAATTTTGTAATCAATTTTTCACCTCTGGTATAGTTCATTTTGGACGAAACACGCACATGTACAATATCTTCATGGTATTTGATATGACTTGTTTTGCATTTTTGTTTTATCATTTATTAGAGAAAGAAAATTTTAAGAAAGTGGTGGTTATTTTGACTACCGTTTTTTATGTTTTTTATTTAATAGACAGGTTTTATCTACAAGCAGATGTTGGTGTTTATCTTTCTTACTCACGCTCTTTTCTGGGTTTTAATTTAATCGTCTTCTCGTTGTTGTACTTTTTTAATTTGTTCGATTTTACCAAACCAGAAGAAAATTTAACACGTAAAGCAGATTTTTGGATTGTAATTGGCATTTTCTTTTTCTATTTAACATCTACCATAATTTTAAGTGCTTTAAATTTTATAATTCAAAACCCAGAAACACAAAAATACTATAGTCCAGATACGATGAAATATTTGGCAATGACCCTCTATAGTTTCTATATTGTAGGCTTCTTATGTCACAAACCACAAATACAATAACCGAAAAGGCCGCAGACACTGCAGATTTAATTGGCACCGTTATTTTTACCTGTGTGGTTTTTGCAGCTCTAGGTATTTTTGTATTGGTTTTACTTTTTGCTTATCAAAAGAAATACATTAAACATTTAAAAGAGCAAGAAAAATTAAAGCTAGATAATGAGCGTAATATTTTAAATGCCCAAATAGAAGTAAAAGAACAAACTTTAAAAGATACCGGCGCAGAGTTGCATGATAACGTAGGTCAACTGCTTTCCTTGGCTAAACTGCAGCTGGTAAAATGTACGGCAGATAATATAGAAAACACCAAAGACTTAATACAAACTGCAATAGTTGAAGTAAGAGAACTTTCGCACCGTCTAAATTTAGATTGGGCTAATGATGCCAGCTTATTTGAGCTTATTGGATTAGAAATTCAGAAGTTAGAGAAGATAGGTTATTTTGAAATTTCACAACATTTTACCTCACAAGAATTTCAATTTAAAAAGGAACACAAAATTCTTTTATTAAGATGTGTACAAGAAACCATTCAAAACATTCTTAAACATTCCGAAGCTACAAAAATTGATTTTAGATCTACTTTAGAAAATCAACAGCTCATTTTAAAAATTGAAGATAACGGAAAAGGTTTTGATGTAGAAAGCGTTCAAAAATCTGCTGGATTAACTAACATGACAGAAAGAATGAAAACCGTGGGGGGCGAATTTGAAATAACATCAATTAAAGGAACGGGCACTATTTCAATTTTTAAAGCTCCTGTTGGTTAACTTTTCAATAAATTTAAACCATAAATAGTAACTTCGTTTCCAAAACTTATCCAAATAATGAAAAAGGCACTTTTTTTCTTTTTAACGCTATTCACTTTTCAATTACAAGCACAAACCAAATTAACCAAGCTTTGGGAGACTAAAGATTTACCTACTCCCGAGTCGGTTTTACCTTACGGTAACTGGCTTTATGTTTCTTTAATAGATGGTGGCGCAAGCGAAGTGGATTTTAAGGGAGGCATTGCTTTATTAAGTCAAAGTGGAATGGTAGTCAATAAAGAATGGATAAAAGGGTTAAGTGCCCCAAAAGGAATGGGAATTTACAAAGACATCATGTACGTTGCCGATATCAATCGAGTAATCAAAATAGATGTTAAAACCGCTCGTATTTTAGCCAGAATAAATATTGACGGGTCCGTTTTCTTAAATGATGTTGCTATAGATAACAAAGGAAATGTATTCGTATCAGACACTAGATTAAACAATATTTATAAAATTGCAGACGATAAACCAGAACTTTATTTAGAAAATGTAGCCTCGGCAAATGGCCTTAAGGTTATTAAAAACGATTTATTTATTCTAAGCGGACCCCAACTTTTAAAAGTTGATGCCAATAAAAACATAACTACCATAGCAAAAGGCTTAGAAGCAGGTGGCGATGGTTTAGAACCATTAGATAAAAATACTTTTTTAGCTTCTTGCTGGGCTGGTTTAGTTTATACTATAGGGCTAGACGGAAAAGTAACTAAACTAATAGATTGTAGAGGAGAAAAAATAAATACGGCAGATATTGGGTACAACCCCAAACTTAAAGTCATGTACTTACCTACTTTCTTAAAAAACTCTGTGGTGGCCTACAAAGTAGAATAGCTTGCCTAAGAATTTTAATTTTTCTTAAAATAAATTACTTCTTGCAACCCTTACCGGTATCGATTGCATAAATAAAAAGGTCTTAATCTTTTTATTGCAAACCAATTTTCCGTAAAATTGATTTATATCGTCAAGCTTGATGGATAAACCCAAATCATAAAATAAAATTCTTAGTAAATGACTACAAATTTATTTGACCTCAGTGGAAAAATAGCTTTAGTAACTGGCTGTAATAAAGGTATTGGAAAAGGCATGGCATTAGCTTTGGCAGCAGCCGGAGCAGATATTATTGGCGTATCGGCCAATATGCCTATGCAAGACGGAGAAACTGAAAATGCCGTTAAAGCTTTAGGAAGAACTTATAAACCTTACCGTTGCGATTTTTCTAACCGAGAATCATTAGAAACCTTCGTTAAAAAAGTGATGGATGAAAATCCTACCATAGATATTTTGATAAATAATGCAGGAACCATTATGCGGGCACCAGCGGCAGAACATCCTAACGACTATTGGGACAATGTTTTAGCTATCAATTTAGATGCACCTTTTATTTTAACCAGAGAAATTGGAGCCCGAATGGTAAAACAAGGTTCGGGCAAAGTGATTTTTACAGCTTCTTTACTCACTTTCCAAGGTGGCATAACAGTCCCAGGATACGCGGCAAGTAAAGGCGCAATAGGTAGTTTAGTAAAAGCATTTGCTAACGAGTGGGCACAACATGGCGTAAATGTAAATGCAGTAGCGCCAGGTTATATCGCAACAGATAACACCACAGCGTTAAGAAATGACGAGGATAGAAGTAAATCTATACTTTCTAGAATTCCTGCCGGCAGATGGGGAACACCAGAAGATTTTGGCGGAGTAACCGTTTTCTTAGCATCAAAAGCAGCAGATTATGTGCATGGCACAATCATCACGGTAGATGGTGGATGGATGGGCCGTTAATTTTAATTATAAAAATAAAGAAATGAAACAGAGATATCACAATAGCCAAAAAGAAGTAAAAGGAATGAATACCGCCGATTTGCGTGAACAATTTTTGGTAGATCAACTCATGAACCATGGCGAAATCACCTTTACTTACAGCCATTATGACCGAGTAATAGTTGGTGGTGCCGTACCTACCACTAAAAGTTTAACACTAGAAAACTTCGCCATGTTAAGAGCAGAATATTTTCTAGAAAGAAGAGAAATGGGTGTGATTAATGTAGGTGGCGCAGGAAGTTTAACAGTAGATGGCGAAACCTTTCAAGTCAACAAAAAAGATTGTTTATATATAGGTAGAGGGAGTAAAAGCGTTTCTTTTTCATCTGCATCAGCAAGCGAACCAGCAGTATTTTATATACTTTCTACGCCTGCTCATAAAGAATATGCTACAACTTTAATGAAGGCAGAAGATGCAACTCCTGTAACTTTAGGCACTGCAGAAACTTCTAATCACCGTACCATTTACAAGTATATTTATGCAGACGGAATTCAAAGTTGCCAATTGGTAATGGGGTTAACCATTTTAAATACTGGCAGCGTTTGGAATACCATGCCTGCTCATGTTCACGATCGTAGAATGGAGGCCTATTTCTATTTTGATTTAGCTTCTGGTCAAACCATTTTCCATTTTATGGGCGAACCACAAGAAACACGTAACATCACCATTCACAATCACGAAGCAGTAATTAGTCCGCCTTGGTCTATACATTCTGGTTGTGGCACAAGTAACTATTCTTTCATTTGGGGAATGGGTGGCGAAAACCAAGATTATGGCGATATGGACCCAGTTGCAATCATAGATTTAAAGTAAAAATTGATACAAATGGGCTCTCCTGAATTTTTAGGAGAGCCTTTTTTGTTTAAAATAATATCATGATTAGGGCGTTCGGGCGGGCTTTACACTAAATCTTTATGCCCTTTTAAGGGGGGCATAAAGGATACCGTTATAATCCCTAACGCATTATAAAACGTAAAAAATAAAATTATAAAAAATGAATAATGGTGCTGTAATCCCAGAAGACTTTTTATTAAACACAGAAAAGGCAAAAATTCTTTATCATGATTATGCTAAAGATATGCCCATTATAGATTATCATAATCATTTGCCTCCACAAGAAATTGCCGAGAATAAAAAATTCGAAAACATAACTCAACTTTGGTTAAAGGGAGATCATTACAAGTGGCGAGCCATGCGTACCCTAGGTGTAAGCGAAGATTTTATAACAGGTAATGCTCCGGATGAAGATAAATTTATGGCTTGGGCAAAAATTGTTCCTGCTACAGTAAGAAATCCGCTTTTTCATTGGACACACATGGAGCTAAAAAATCCGTTTGGAATAAACCAATATCTAAATAAAGAATCTGCGAGCGAAATTTATCAGCATTGTAATGAGCTATTAAAAGAAGATTCATTTACAACACAAGGACTATTAAAAAATTATAACGTCAAACTAGTAGGTACTACAGATGACCCTACAGACAATTTAGTTTATCATAAACAAATATTAGAAAGCAATTTAGACATAAAGGTAAAACCATCTTTCAGACCCGATAAATCTTTGTCTTTTGCTAATGCGGCAGATTATAGAGTTTATATTCAATCTCTTTCTGATGCTGCAAATATTCAAATAACAGATGTTGAAACGCTAGTTGCGGCTTTAAATGCGAGAATAGATTTTTTCGAATCGGTAGGCGCTTCCATTGCAGACCATGGTTTAAATTCTTTACCTACTCGTTTTAAATTAAACAGTAATCAAAAGCAAGAATATGCCCAATTACTTAAAGGGGAAATAGATTCTTTAACAGATCCAGAAGCTTTTGCTGGATATGTACTCACCGCATTATGTAAAACCTACCATCAAAAAGGCTGGGTGCAACAGTTTCATTTAGGTCCGTTAAGAAATAACAACCAAGGGATGATGCAAAAAATTGGTCCTGATACTGGTTTTGATTCTATTGGCGATTTCCCCCAAGCACAAGGATTATCTTTGTTTTTAGGAAATTTAAGTTTAACAGATGAATTAACAAAGACCATTATTTATAATCTAAACCCAGCAGATAACGATGTTTTTGCAGCTATGACTGGCAACTTTGCTGATGGAAAGACAAAAGGAAAAATCCAATTTGGCTCTGGCTGGTGGTTTAACGACCAAAAAGACGGAATGGAAAAACAATTAAATTCCCTTTCTAACATGGGTATTTTAAGCACTTTTGTGGGGATGTTAACCGACTCTAGAAGTTTCCTTTCTTTCCCTCGACACGAGTATTTTAGAAGAATTCTTTGTAACCTTTTGGGTAGCGAAATGGAGAACGGACAAATACCTGACGATGAAAAATGGATTGGAAAAATGGTTCAAGATATTAGTTATAATAACGCTAAAGAGTATTTTGGGTTGTAGTTTTACGGAGACTTACGAAGTTTTTGAAACTTCGTAAGTCTAAATTGGATTTGATTTTATCGTTTATCATTAGCGAACATCTGTGTATTTGTGGCTAAAAAAATAAATTGCCACAGATGCACCACAGATAAAAAAGGATTAGATTTTAACGTTTATCATTATCAAACATCTGTGTATTTTTGGCTAAAAAAATAAATTGCCACAGATGCACAGATAAAAAAGGATAAGATTTTAACGTTTATCATTAGCGAACATCTGGTTATCAGTGGCTAAAAGAAAATTTACCACGAATGCACCACAGATAAAAAAGGATTAGATTTTAACGTTTATCATTATCAAACATCTGTGTATTTGTGGCTAAAAAAAATGAATTGCCACAGATGCACAGATAAAAAAAGGATAAGATTTTAAAGTTTATAATTAGCGAACATCTGGTTATCAGTGGCCAAAAGAAAATTTGCCACGAATGCACTAATAAAAAACTAATTAGAATACTTGATTTTGCATCAGTTAAAATTCGTGAATTAGGGGCTAAAAAAATGTTTGCCACTAATGTTTAGATAAAAAAAATATAATACAATCCGACTTTTAAAACTTCATAGGTCAATATGATTATAAAATGAGAAGGTTATGCTTAATTTATTTCAGCATCATAACAAATAGAGGTTACTACTAGACTTAAGAAGTTTTAAAAACTTCATAAGTCTTTATGTTTTAGACTAATTTTAAACAAAGCAATTCGAATTAGAAAACTGCGCAAGTTTTGCGTTAGGGATAGAAGTGGATACCGGCCTATGGCTAAGGCCTTGTGTAGTATGAACGGATAGCCCGCCCCGTGGGCCTTTTGAGGGTAAGCACTAGCGGGGAACGCCCAAGAAATAATTAAAACATCCTCTTTATTTTGCTTAGCACATTTAAATTTAATTTTTCAAATTGCTTTTCGTAACTCAAAAATAAATCAAATAACTCATGAAAAAAGTACTATGCTTTGGCGAATTATTGCTTAGAGTTTCTCCTTCGCCAGTAGAAGATGCAGAAAAGAATCCGTTTATTTTATACATGGGTGGTGCAGAAGCTATGGTTTTTACAACAATCACGAGCCGCAAAATTTAATAGACTATGCCACAACAGCTGCTTTTGGTAAGCTACAAGAACACGGCGATGCTACGGGACAGGATGTTTTGACAGTTAAAAAGAAGGCGGGGGGTTAAAATTACTATTCATTATACCTAATCTTAAAACAATTGATTACCCAAAATTAGTTATCAAAAAAAAATGAGCATAAAATCTCATTTTTTTAGACTTTTAAGCAAGGTATTTAAATTTAATAATGGGAATCACTATTTAATAGTTTACCCCAACTTCCTACCCGTATTTATCACACTTACTCCATTAAAACGAGTAGTTGCACTACCGTGAGAAACGGCACTAACCTGTCCGGGTTGACCTTTACCATCAGAAAAAGTTCCGCCTAAACGGTAATCTTCTTTTCCGCAACGTTGCACACAAGAGTTCCAAAATTCTTGGGTATTGGCCTGGTAAGAAGCATCTTTTAACATACCAACAATTTCACCTTCCTTAATTTCATAAGCCAATTGTGCGCTAAATTGGAAATTGTAACGCTGTTGATCTATCGAGTAAGAATTTCTGCCAAACATATAAATTCCCTTTTCTACATTTTTAACCATTTCAGCAGCTGTTAAAGCCGAATTTGATGGAGCTAGAGACACATTTGGCATCCTTTGAAATTGAATACTATCCCAGCTATCCGCATAACAACAGCCTTGCGAAGCCTTTAATCCTAAGATATGAGCTTGGTCTCTAATGGTTTGGTAGTTAACCAAAATACCATCTTTAATAATATCCCAGTTACCACATTTTACACCCTCATCATCATAACCTACAGCACCTAAGGAACCGGCCTCTGTTTTATCAGCTAAAATATTAACCTCTTTACTCCCAAAATTGAATTTTTTACTTTCCCATTTATCTAAAGTTAAGAAGCTTGTACCTGCGTAATTGGCTTCATAGCCTAAAACACGGTCTAATTCTGTGGGGTGCCCAACCGACTCGTGAATAGTTAAAAATAGATGCGTAGGGTCTAATATTAAATCATATTTGCCCGGTTGTACAGGTTTGGCTTTTAGCTTTTCATCAACGTGTTTTGCTGCTTCTTTAACGTCTTCTAAAATATCGTATCGCTTTTTGTAAAGCGTAACTGGCCCACCTTTAATTTTTTCTTCCTCCTTTGGGATTAAATACTCGTAACCCATTCCCATTGGTGCGCTCATGGCATTTCTAGTCTCAAACTGACCGCTTATAGCATCAATTTTTGTCACTGTAAATGTTGGCCAAATTCTGTGAATATCTTGGTCTATATAAGAACCGTCGGTAGAGGCAAAGTATTTTTGCTCGTTAACAGCAAAAATATTAGAGTTCACAAATTTGGCTCCAGCTGCCATTGCAGCGGCATTTACACCTAACAATAAATCTACTTTTTCTTTTATGGGGACTTCAAAGGCATTCTTTTCTATCGGAGTTTTCCAACTCACATCTCCATAACCTTTTTGCGGAGCCAGTTGAACGGGTTCTGTTAATAATTTGGAGTTTCCTTTCGCTATGGCAACAGCCAAACCCGCTGCTTTTGCAATGCTGTCGTTATCTAATAAATTGGTAGCTGCAAATCCCCAACTTCCATTGGCAATTACACGGATACCCATTCCATAAGATTCGGTATTGGCAATATTTTGTACTCTTTTTTCCCTTGTTGCAACAACTTGGTTTAGGTATCGTCCTATCCTTACATCTGCATAAGTTGCTCCTAAAGATTTAGCAGCATTAAGCGCAACATCTGCCATTTTCTTTTTTAGTGCAGCATCTACCGGATTTAAAGCATCTTCAATAGAAATTTCTTTCGCAAAAAGTGAAAGATTGGGCATTAAAGAAGCTCCAGCTCCAATTCCGGTTAAGTATAAAAAGTCTCTTCTTCTCAATTTTGTGAATTAAAAATGCTTTAAAATATTATTAATTTTTGATGTTTTGGGCGTTTAAACACGCTTTCCGCTATATCTTTTTTTTAAATCCTTCCACTTCGTTCAGGATTAAAAAAAGGATGCCGCTTCAATCGTTAACGCGAAAACCTTTTTAGTTTAATATTTTTGCTACCTAAACAGCATCAGATAACGATGTAAAAGTAAAGTCCTTAATTTTCATTGGTGGGATGATTATATTTCCACTTCTAACGGGTTTACCTAAAGCCTCTACATTATTCAGCATAATCACCGGACTTTCGTTAAATCTGAAATTCTTAACCGGGAATTTTATTTCTCCATTTTCGATATAAAAAGTACCATCTCTTGTTAAGCCTGTCAATAATAAAGTTTGTGGATCTACAGAACGGATGTACCAAAAACGGGTAACCAAAATTCCTTTTTCTGTTCCTTTTATTAATTCTTCTAAAGATTGTGTGCCCCCTTCCATTACAAAGCTACTTCCAAAAGGAACAGCTTCTACACCTTTTTTGTCTGCCCAATATCTAGAGTAAGCTAAGTTTTTCACTACACCATTTTCTACCCATTTGGTTTTCTTTAACAATTGGCCATCACCATTCCAAGTTCCAGAAGGTAAATCAGGGTTCATCGGATCGGAGTAAATGTTTACGTTTTCAGAGAATAATTGCTCTCCTAAACGTGTTCCGCCACCTTTTTTGCTCATAAAGCTTCTGCCTTCATCTGCACTTCGGGCATCAAAGCCTCTAAACATATTACTCAGCATATCGGCGGCAGCCAAAGGTTCTAATATTACTGTATATTTCCCTGGTTCTATTGCTTTTGCCGCTGCAGAACCATTTGCTTTGCTTGCAGCAATTTTACTTAAAGCAAGCGTATCCATTTTATCTAAATCATTAAAACTCTGATTTACATAGCCAGATCCTGTACCTTCTTGGTTTCTAACCGTAACAGAAAAAGAAACATCTGTATCTGTATTGTAAGCAAATAAGCCTTTAGAATTCATGATGGAGCCAAAAGTGGTAGAATTTTCTAAAAATCCGGCTCCTTCTAATTTGGCATCTTTAATTACTTTTAAGCTTTGCCCCACCATTTCCGCTCTTGTATCTGGAGTCATAGCCGCAGTTTTTGCGTTAAAAGTTGGCGTAACTGGAAATTCTTGTGGACCTAACAAAGGCATAAATTCAGGGTTTTCTGGAGCTAACATGGCTAACTCTTCGGCTCTTTTTACCACTTTTTCTAATGAAGCATCATCAAACTCGTTAATGCTTGCAGTGCCTGTCTTTTTTCCAAAAGTTGAGCTTACGCTTAAACTCATGGTACTTATTTGCCCTGCTGTAGAAACCGCATTTCGAGCATATCTAATGTTACCACCATCAGAACCTCTTAAGCTTACTTCGCAAGAATCTGATTTGGAATAACTCAATACTTTTTTTAATATATCTTGGGCTTGTTGTTTTGTTAATATTGCCATGTTTTTTTGATTTAAATGATGATTATTTTCGTGATTGATTTTCGTGATTACACAGATTGTTTTTTCTTGATTGTTTCTTCGTGATTGCACTGATTTAGATGATTATACAGATTGTTTCTTCATGATTGCACCGATTAAAAAGATTATAAAGATTGTTTTTTGTGATTGCACAGATTTTTTTTTGATTATTTATTACTATTCTGCGACTTACTGCTTTTAATCTGTGAAATCCTAATATCTGTGTAATCAAGAAACTCCTTTTATCTATGTCATCACGATAACTTTCTCGCTGTATTAATTACGTTAACGCCGTCAAATCTTGCTGTAGAGCTTCCGTGAGAAACGGCACTACTTTGCGAAGGCTGACCTTTTCCATCGTTAAAAGAACCGCCTAATCGGTAATCACTTTCATCACAAACTGCGGTACACGAGTTCCAAAATTCTCTAGTATTTGCTTGGTATGATACATCGTTTAACATACCAGTAATTTTTCCATTCTTAATTTCATAAAATAGCTGTCCGCCAAATTGGAAATTATAGCGTTGTTGGTCTATAGAAAAACTACCGTCGCCTAAAATGTATATGCCTTTTTCAACATTTTTAATCATGTCATCTACACTCAGTTTCCTCTTACCAGGTTGTAAAGAAATGTTTGGCATACGCTGAAACTGAACATCATCCCACCCTTGAGAATAGCAACAACCCTGAGAAGCATCTAATCCAATAATGTGTGCTTGATCTCTAATAGCCTGATAATTTACTAAAACTCCATCTTTAATAATATCCCACTTTCCACATTTTACGCCTTCATCATCATAACCTACAGCACCTAAAGAACCTTTTTGAGTTTTATCGGCTACAATATTTACGATATCGCTACCAAATTTGAAATTCTTAGACTTCCACTTATCCAATGTCAAGAAACTTGTTCCTGCGTAATTGGCTTCATAACCTAAAACTCGGTCTAATTCTGTTGGATGTCCTACAGACTCGTGAATGGTTAACCATAAATGCGACGGATCTAATACTAAATCATACTTTCCGGGTTCTACAGATTTTGCCGTTATTTTTTCGGTAGCATTTTGAGCCGCAAATTTTACGTCCTCTAGCATATCGTACCTATTTTTATAACGAGGAACAATGCCATCCACTTTATGTTGCGGACCAGCAGTTAAATACTCGTATCCCATTCCCATTGGCGAACTTAAAGAGGAACGCGTTTGGAATTTACCCGAAGCCTTATCTATTTTAGTGACTCCAAAAGAAGGATAAATTCGGTGAATATCTTGGTCTATATAAGAACCATCCGTAGAGGCAAAATATTTCTGCTCATTTACTGCAAACATAACAGAATTGACAAAAGTGGCTCCGTTTTGTAAAGCGATATCGTTTACATTTAACAATAAATCTACTTTATCTTTAATAGGAACTTCAAAAGTATTGATTTCAATGGGTGCTTTCCAGCTTACTTCGCCAAATCCTTTTTGTGGTGCCAATTGCACAGGTTCGCCCTGAATTTTAGAATTCGCTTTCGCAACAGCAACTGCTTGTTCCGCAGCTTTAGCAATGGCATCGGTAGTCATGCTATTGGTAGCGGCAAAACCCCAGCAACCGTTAGCAATTACTCTTACACCAATTCCGTAAGACTCGGTATTTGCAACTCCTTGCACTCTTTTTTCTCTTGTAGCAACAAATTGGTTTAGGTATCTGCCAATTCTTACATCGGCGTAAGTTGCTCCTTTGGCTTTTGCAGCATTTAATGCTACATCTGCTAATTGCTTTTTGATACGGATATCAACGCCGTCTAAAGCTTGCAAAGGGTCAATAGGATTTCCCAGGACGGATAAATTGGGTAACATTAAAGTTCCCATACCCATTCCGGTTAGGTATAAAAAGTCTTTTCTCTTCATTAGATAACTCCTTTTTTGGTTTAGTTTGAAAATTCAATTTACAATATTTTTTATAGAGATGATAAAATTGCTTTGTAAGATTTATATTTCAGAAAAAGGAAGCTATTCAATTCATTATTTAGTACTTAATTTGGCTTCGTACCATAAAAAACCACAGCTCATTAAAAACAAGAAGAAGAAAATCCAGTTCGAAACTTCTCTGTACAGAATTTCTGAAATTTCCTCAGCTTCAACGCTATTTTTACCGCTAATGCTGATCATTTTTAAATTGTTGCTGATTTTTTGAAACTGATTAGCTGTTTGCCAGTCTTCCTGCCCGAAAATATAAACTTGCTTTTCAATTCCGTTTACTTCTACTTTATTCCATCCCGCTTTTTTAGGCCAAAAAGTAGCTGCCCACTCATTAGGAAAGTTTTGATTTTGGATTGGAGCAATAGCACTATTTTCTATTTTGATTTTCGGCGCAATATTTTCACTATTATTTTGATAAACGAGCATTGTCTCCTCGTTAGTTTTTGGGAATTGGTTCTTTAAGGATAGTTGTTCTATTACTTCTTTCTTTTTAATAATGTTCCCAATTAATGCCGACCAGTATTTTTTATAATCTTTCTTTTGACCTTTGATGAACCATTTATAGCTAGATGGTATTGTGGTAATTGCCAATTTACCTTGGTTAGAAATTTTACTATCTACCCAAATTTTGCCTCTTTCGTCAATAACTAAAGGTTGATGCCCTGATTGTGCATTGATATAAAATGGGTTTTCTACAGTTAAAGGAGTGGTCTTATTTTCCTCGTTAAAAATCTTAAAACTAAATCCTTTATCCTGTTTATCTGCTAATGAAGAAAACGAAAACTCTTTTGCCCAGTAGGAGGTGGGCTTTTCATCGCCTATTCTTATTAGTAAACCTAATCCATTTTCGATTTTGGTATTAATGGCATTTCTTTCTTGGCTATTGAGGTTTGCCAATTCATCATCATCTGCAATTAACAAATCCAATTGTTGCAACAAATTCTGATTTACATTACCGAGATTTCCTTTCTCTCTATTAAAAAAATCTGTGCTAAATTTATCTTTACTTATTCTGGTTCTTAAGGCTAAAGCAAAGTTATTTTGATAAAGCCAATCCCTCAAAAATTTATATTCAAAATCTGGCGCAGCAGCCAAAATCAATATTTTGATAGGTTGTTTTTCGATGACTTCAAAAGGAATAGGTTGACTTTCTAAAGTGTCTTTATTTTGTGTAACCGATAGTTGATAAGTAAAATATCCGAGTTGATTGGTTGTCGTTTTTAGCGAGAAATTGAATGCACCATTTGGTTTTAAATTGACCGAATCTAATTGATTACCCAAGCCACTCAGCATTAATTTTACGGGTTTGTTAGATGGGTTATTGTAAGTTCCTTGAATGACTAAATCATCGGTATTTATAATTGTTGCCGACCAATTACAAATTGTGATGCCATTTAAATTTTTTGATGGATGATAATTGATTTGGTAATTTTTTAATCTATCCAGTTCATTTTGCGCTAAACCATCGCCATATAAATTAATGGTTTTAATTTCTGGATTTGCTGATAAATAGTAAGATAAATCTGGGAGAAATTTAACTTTGTTTTTGGATAATTCGTTATAAATTCCAGAGTCAGTTGTGAAAAATGGTAACGAGTTTTTAGGAATGCTATCTAAATTTACTCCTTTGGTGAGTAAGGTAAATTCTTCTTTTTTTACCGATTGTGAAACTTCATATTTTAATGGATAGTTCAGAAAGAACAAAGCTGAAACAGCGATGATGCTGGCAATCAATCTTAAAACCAGTAAATTTTTATTTGATCTTTTGACTTCTTTAAAAATCAAAAAGGCCAATAAAACAAGACAAAGAAACAAGGCAATCAACTTAAATTCTTCCATTATTGTTTAGATTTTAAGTTCTGTAAATAAGCTTTTCCTAAATCTGTATTACTACTTTCTAAATTTGCTTTTGGCAAAGAAATGTCTTTTTCTAATAAGCTAAATAACGCTTTTTGAACTACCGCAATTTCAATTAAATTTGATTTTCTACCTTCATTAATTTTCCCTAAATGTTTAAGGGAGTTTAAATAAAGACCAGGTTGTTTAGATGCGGCAGCCACTAAATAAACTCGCACTTGCGATAAGGTTTTTTTATCGGCGAAAGCCAAATTTTTATTTTGTTTTAATTGCTCTAAAATGGAAATGCTGCTTTTTAAATCTGCCTCCTTTTGCTGGTTTCCATCATAATTTTTTTGGTTTTGCGGCGTAATAATTTTGTCCAATTCTCCTGTTAACCTTTTTTCTAATTTCAGCGGAGCCGTTTTTATAGTTGTTTTGGCCACGTAAGCTCTGTCGCTTTGTTGTAATTCTTTGAGCAAGCGTAAGGCTTTATATTCAAAAGGCAAGGCTTCTGCCGGTTTGTAAGTTCTTAAGCGCAACTCCGAGTCCCACATTTCAGTTAAAACGGCTTTTAGTTTGGCTTTTTGCTCTGGCTCAAAAAAAGAAGCGTCTTCAGAATTATCATGTTTGTGCGAGTATTGGTCCATAATTTGGCTTACGTCACCAAATTTTTTCTCTTCTTTATTGCCATGGTCATGTCCGTCATCGGCACTGTGTCCTTCGTCGCCTGCGGTTGCTCCAATTTCTACTTCGTTCTCTTCGCCTAAGAATTTCCCATACCTTAATCGAAGTAATTTTTGATCGATTCCTAAATTATTACTCCGGTTTTTAAATTCTTCTGGCGTAATATTTGGCTGCTCTTTCAACAACTTTTCGGTATCTATAATGATTTGTCGCTGACTTCTAAAATATTCTGGCACCAAGTTTACCCCACCCATCATCCCGTTCATACTCATTAATTCGGTGGTATCGGCAATGGAAACAATGTAAATATCCGACTTACTTTCTTGTCCACGATTGTCTTTTGCTTTGATGTAAAAATAAAGTTCATCACCAGCTTTCATACCTAAAGCCTTTAAGCTAATGATTTTAGTTAAATCATTTTGTCGGCCGCCAATTTTTTGTTCAAAGTCGATTTTGCGTTCCTTAAAACTCACACTTTCTCCTTTTCCAGAAGCCGTTGTTGTGCTGATATAAGCTTCAGAAATTCCGTAATCATCGGAAAGTAAAGCCTTAATTTTTATTTGTTGTGGCATTCCAAAATCTATTACCGTTTGCTGTTGCGGCTGCAAGATTTTAATCAGTACAGGTAAATCTTTAATGATTTCAATTTGGTACAATTCCGATTTTTTTCCATCAACCAAAACTTGATAAAACCCAGATTGATTCAGCGTTTTATTGGTTTCCCAAACCGTATTTTTCTTATTTGGCTTTAAGCCGATGACTTGCTTCTCGTTAAAAATAAACTCGATTTTTTTAGCCGATGCAGTAGTTTTAATTTCCCATTTAACCAACGCACCTTCTACCACTTTTAACGAAAATTGCTTTTGTTCAGTGGCGGTGATTTGAGTATAAGTCGGAGCATTTATTTTTACTTTAACCGATGATATTTGTGGTAAAATAACATCCTTTACTTTGCTCACTTGCGAAACGTTTGGCGATGCTTTAGCAATATTTTCTTTCTGATGAGGAAGCTTTTGAACAAAGAAAGCTGCAATGGCTACGATTAAAAAAACAGGAATGATAATTTTAAATCGCTTAACTAGTAAAGCAGAAGGCTTAATTTTTGGTAGTTCTAAAGCTATTTTATTTATCTGTAAATTTTGTAAAATGTTGTAGCTGTTTTTAGGTTGTAATAGTAATTGAGCACTTTCCTCTAGTTTTGGGAAATTTTGATTCAGCAAAACCGAGAAGTCTTTTTCACTCACTTTTATCCTTTTATCAATAATGAATAAGTAGCAAAAAGTAGCAGCAAATACAGCAATAAACATTTTAGTGATAGCAAAACCAAATAGTAAAATTCCTAATAATCCAAAAAATAAACCGTTGCTAACGGCCAACAATAATAGACTGATAAAAGAAAAAATGATCCATTTTTTCCTTTCGTTTTCTATCCATTGTTTATTTTCTGTTGGCATTTTATCCATTTAATTTTTGACGATAAGTAATTATTCTCTCTAAAAAGAAAATGAAAAATGCGGCAATCCAAAAATAAGAGGCTATTGGTAAATCAACTTTTGCAATTGTTTTGTTTTTACTAAACGATTGTTCATTTACACCTAAAAGCTTGTTATTCGATAAGGTTCTTTTATCGTTATTACCTATGTCGTAAGCTTCATTCATGTAATTGGAATGATTAAACAAAATAGGCATCAGCACTTGTGGAAATTTTGCACTCCAAACCAAATCTATCCATTGTGGGTTTAACCGACTATAAAAATGAAATTTTGTGTTTTTACTATTTCTGTTTTTAGATAAAATGGTGTTCCCAAAACCATCTGTCCATAAGTTTTCACTATTTAAAGAATCATTTTCAATTCTTTTATAAATTTTCCCGCCTTCTTCATTTCCTAAACTTAAAAAGCTATTTAAATTTTCTGTTTTGCCGCTTTCGTAACTGAACAATTTGGTGTTTTCATTTAATTTATTTTGCTGATTAAATGCTTTTTGAGAAAGCCAAAATATCCAATCTGCATCAGTAGAAATTAAGGAAACTTGCTGAATATTATTGATGACAATCTTCATTTTAGTAAAGCTTGCAATCGCTTTTAAAGCGGAATTCAAATAATTGGCATCTTGCTTTTCATCCGCATAAACATCAATTTTTAAAGGGTTATTGATAACTTTTATCCAATCAGCTTGACTTTTAAATCGAACCCAAGTTTCTCCGTTTTCTATTTTTAATTCAATGTTTTTATCATTTGGGCTGTAATTTGTTTTCTCAAAAGTAGTTTTTGTAGCATTGCTTTTACTTAATAAAACTTGAATACTATCTTGATTTCCAACAAAAGCATAAATCACAGCTTGGTGCAAAGTATCACTCAATTCAATAGCTCTAATTTCTAAATCAAGATGATTCTTTGGTAGCTCACCTTTAAAACGATTTTGAGTTAAAGCCGTATAAATTATCGTTTTAAAATTATTCCCAAACTCAGTGTTTAATTGTTTAATTAAAGATAATGGTGGAATGCTTGCAGCTTTTTCCTTCAAGAAAGATGAAGAATCCTCCACTGAGATTGTTCTAAAGCCGTAATCAAAATCATGAATTTCAAAACCTTGCGCTGTTAATAAATTGATATCCGTTTTTTGTGTCGCCGATAAATTTGCATAATCTGTTTTTTCAAAAAGAACCCATCCTTTCAAGTTTTTAATCGGATTTACAATTTTTATAAAAGGCTCTGCCAATAAAAAGGCAATCAATAAAATCAATAAACTCCTTAATAAAAATAACAGCCAATCTTTAATCTTTAAACTTTTAGCGCTTTGTTTAGCGCTTTCACCAAGTAAAGCTATGCTACCTATTTTTAATGTTTTGCCTTCTTTAATATTCCACAAATGGATAATCAGCGGAATTAAAATCCCTGCTGCAGCTAAAAATCCAATGGAATAATTAAAAAGCATTTTTTAAATTTTTATTAAAACCAAACTTATTTCACCACTTCAAAAAGCCTCGCTTACCGATTACAAATAAACCGCCTCAAAAATCACTGATTACCGATTACAACTAGCCCACCCCAACAAGTACCGATTACACTTAAAGCACCGCTCACACTTTCCCTCTCTGATTTAAAAAATCCCTCAAGGCTTGATCTAATGGTTGGTCTGTGCTTAACATCCTATAATAAATACGTCTGTCTAAGAGACTAATTCTCATTTTTTCGAGGTAATTATTTAAAACTTTAGTATAATTTTTTTTGGCAGAAACCTGATCTACCTGTAATTTTTCACCCGTTTCTAAATCCTCAAAACTGTGATAACCCTTAAAGTTCAATTCTAACTCGTTTTTTCCCATCAAATGAAAAACCACAACCTCGTGTTTCAAGGTATTTAGGGTATCTAACAAATCAAAAATTTCGTTATTCTGCTGATATAAATCGGTAATCAAAATCAGTAATTCTTTTTTCTGATTACCCGCATAAAGCTCTTTATAGTTGATAGATTTGGTGAAATTCCCCTCCGGTTTAATGCTTTCTAACTGGTAAAACATCCTAGCCATATGCTGGTAATCTTGCTTTGGCGACATGGCAAAAATACCACCATCTTTAAAAACATATAAACCAATGGCATCGCCTTGTAAATTCCCTAAATAAGCTAATGAAGCTGCTAAATATCTTGCATAATCTATCTTCTTAAAATCGCCATCCTCGTGGTTCATAGATGCACTTGCGTCTATCAAAAATCGGATAGAAATATTGGTTTCCACCTCAGATTCTCTGATATAATACCTGTCCGATCGGGCAAACATCTTCCAATCTAAAGAACGTAAATCATCTCCAGGTTGGTAACTTCTATATTGGCTAAATTCTAACCCGCCACCTTTTATGGTGCTTTTATTAATGCCGCTCATAAAGCCATCTATGGTTGTTTTAGCAGCCAAAGAAAGGTCTTTAATCGCCATCATTATTTTAGGATCTAGCAGAGTCATTAGTTCTTTAGGGGAATTTTAGGTCATTAGTTAATAGTGAGATAGTTCATTAGTCATTGGTGAGATAGTTTATCATTCAAAAGTTCATTAGTCATTAGGGGATTGGTCAATAGTGAATAGTCAATTGTGAAACAGTTAATAGTGTTTTAGTTATTATAGTTTTAAGAAGTTCAGTATTGCCGTAAACCCTACACCTCAAACCCTTTACTTTAAACTTTTAACCTTACGCCCTCAAATCTTCTTCCTCACCACAATCCTCAATAACTCTTTTGTCACATCATCAGCATTTACGTTTTCTGCTTCGGCTTTAAAATTCATCAAAACACGATGTCTCAAAACCGGAAAGGCCATAATTTGTAAATCTTCTAAAATCACCGCATATCTGCCATAAAACAAAGCCCTAGCTTTGGCCGTCAGAATTAAAGCTTGTCCCGCTCTTGGTCCAGCTCCCCATCTTACCCATTCTTTTACATAATTTATGGTGCTTGTATCTGGTCTCGTGGCTCTAATTAAGTCGCTCACATAAACAATCAGTTCCTCGCTAATATTTACCTCACGCACTAAATTTTGCAGTTTCTGAATTTCAGCAGCATTAATAATAGCCTCCACTTTTTCTTTTTTAGTCCCCGTAGTATTCGCTAAAATCATTACCTCTTCCTCTTGCGATGGATATCCAATTTTGATGTATAATAAAAAACGATCTAGCTGCGCTTCGGGCATAGGATAAGTTCCAGCCTGCTCAATTGGATTTTGCGTAGCTAAAATAAAAAACGGTCTATCTAAAGGATAAGTTTGCCCTCCATAAGTCACCTCAAACTCTTGCATAGCCTCTAATAAAGCAGCTTGCGTTTTTGGTGGCGTCCTATTAATCTCATCTGCCAAAACAATATTTGCAAAAAGAGGACCTTTATTAAATTTAAAAAAACGTTTACCTGTTGCATGGTCTTCTTCCAAAATTTCTGTCCCCACAATATCTGTAGGCATTAAATCTGGCGTAAACTGAATTCTTCTAAACGAAAGATGCAACGCCTGAGAAAGCGTACGCACCATTAAAGTTTTAGCCAAACCAGGTACGCCCTCCAACAAACAATGTCCGCCAGCCATCAAGGCAATCAGCATTTCCTCTATAATTACGTCTTGCCCAACAATCACTTTCTGAATTTCTTTCTTCAAGAGCGATAGTTTTTGAACCAATTCTTTAATCTCAGTCTCTGTATGTTCCATTAAATAAAATTCATTAGGGTTTAATCTTAATCAAATATTCAAGTAAAAAATAAATTTAATAAGGCCGTCCCGATAGCCATCGAGAAAACACACTATCCGTTTTAGTTTTTTTGTCACCCTTCGCAAAGCCTACAGACAAAAAAAGCTGCTACTTCTCCGAAGGAGTCCTTTGGACAATCGTTAACGCAAAACCATTGTTAATCAAAAAAATAAATTTAATCAATTGTCAATATTCGATTAACAATTTTCAAGATAACATCATTCTACAAGTTTTCGCAAAATTTAAAACATCCATCAAAAAAATTACAGATCATTTAACATAAAAACGCTTTAAGTATAAATTTTGCTTTAATTTAGAACTATGCAAAGCACAAAATTCACTTTTGCAAGAATCAAATACGCATCAGGAGATTGGGATACCGATCAGCGGATGCCTGCCAATGTGCTTAATTCTTTATTAGAATATACTACTATACCTTTAAACGCTACCGAGAAAGTGGTAAACTTGGCCGGAGACGAGATATTTAACTATCCATTTTGTTATTTAAGTGGACATAAATTGGTTCAGTTTACCCAAAAGGAAGCTCAAAACTTTAAAAATTATGTGTTAAATGGCGGTTTTGTATTTGTAGATGATTGCAACCATGATATTGATGCTTTATTTGCTAAATCTTTTGAGACTCAAATGGCTTCTCTTTTTGGAGCCAAGGCTTTAAAGAAAATCCCGAACAACCACCCAGTTTATTCTTCGTTTTTTGAATTTGAAAATGGGCCACCCAATACTTCTTTCGAGTTAAATGGCTGGGGTGATGATTTAGTACACGATTACCTAAAAGCGATAGAAATAAATAACCGAATTGGTGTTTTATACAGTAATAAAGATTACGGCTGCGAATGGGATTATGATTTTAGAAACAAACGTTTTTTAGCCGAGGATAATACCAAATTTGCAGTCAATATTATTTTATATGCGATGGGGATTAATTCTTAGTGGTGTATTTGCAACTGATGTATAAAAAGGCAAAATCGCTTATGAATTCTGGATTTTTTATTTCTGCTGTGGCAATAAAAACAATTAGAAACTAATAAAAAGAATGTTAATCTAGACTTACGAAGTTTTTAAAACTTCGTAAGTCTTTAGAAGATTTGCCACCAATTTTCACTAATAAATAAAAGTTTTCAAATGAGTATTTATCTGTGAATCACTGGCAAAAAATAGAATTAGCCACTAATGCACAAAAGTTAACGAATACTAAGTTGATCATTTAAGTATTTTTTATCTGTGCATCTGTGGCAAAAAAAACAAGTGGCCACAGATGCACAAATTAAGATATTCTAAAATATCTATCTGTGGCAATCAAAAAAAATAATCTAAGCTCCCTTTTTCAATTTACCTTTATAAGCTTGTTTAAATTTTTCGTATCGTGGTAAAGAAACGTTCTTAATATAAGGGTTCATATTTCCTTTTCCCCCATTGATATAATCTTGATGATATTCTTCTGCTTTATAGAAAGCATCTAACTTTTTAAGTTGCGTAACTATACTGCCATCAAATACATTAGAAGAGCTTAATCTTTTAACTTCATCCATAGCAATTTGCTTTTCTGCCTCCGTTTGGTAAAACAAAATAGAACGGTAAGAAGTGCCTCTGTCTGGCCCTTGTCTGTTAAGGGTTGTAGGGTCATGAGATGCGAAAAACACTTTCACCAATTCTTGGTAGCTAATTATTTTAGGGTCGTAATAAACTAAAACTGTTTCGGCATGGCCGGTAGTTTCTGTATTTACTAAATCATAAGTCGGGTTTAAAGTAGTGCCTCCAGCGTAACCAGAAATCACATCATCAACACCTACTAAGGCTTCAAAAATATGTTCGCTACACCAAAAACAACCTGATGCAAAGGCAGCAACTGCTTCTCCTTTAGGTGCAGTTAAGTCCATTTTTAAATCTTTCTGATTGCTTTGTTTGGCAGAACTTGTTTGTCCGTTGCTGCTACAAGCTGATATTGCAATAGCAAAAATGCTGATGCTTAATAATTTTAAATATTTCATTATTGGATTCTTTAATAGTTTGTATAGATATAAACGCAAACCTTACGCCAAAAGTTTTTTGATGTGGTTTAATTCCCCGCCCAATTCTCCCTATCTAAACTTCTAAAATGAATCGCTTCCGCCAAATGTTCTATTCCAATGTCTTCGCATTCGGCTAAATCTGCAATGGTTCTAGAAACCTTTAGAATACGATCATAAGCTCGGGCAGATAAGCCCAATTTTTCCATTGCTTTTTTTAATAATAACTGACCAGCATCGGTAATTTTGCAAATGTTTCTCACCATTTGCGGACTCATTTGTGCGTTACAATTGACGTCCTCTTGTTCTGCAAAGCGTTTGGTTTGCATATCACGAGCTCTAATTACCCGCTCTCTAACTACCTCACTTTTTTCTGTTTTCCTTTCGGAAGAAAGCTCATCAAAGTTTACTGGAGTAACTTCCACGTGTAAATCTATACGGTCTAATAATGGACCACTTACTTTACTTAAATACTTTTGTACCACTCCGGGTCCGCAAACGCATTGTTTTTCTGGGTGATTGTAATAACCACAAGGGCAGGGATTCATGGCGGCAATAAGCATAAAACTTGCAGGATATTCTACCGACATTTTTGCCCTAGCAATTGTTACTTTTCTTTCTTCCAAAGGCTGGCGCATCACTTCTAAAACCGTTCTTTTAAATTCTGGCAATTCGTCTAAAAATAATACGCCATTATGCGCTAAAGATATTTCGCCAGGTTGTGGATTGGTGCCTCCGCCTACCAAAGCAACATCAGAAACGGTATGGTGCGGCGACCGAAAGGGACGTTTAGTTACCAAAGCATCTGTAGCCGCTAATTTACCAGCAACAGAGTGTATTTTGGTAGTTTCTAAGGCTTCATGTAAATTAAGCGGAGGCAAAATAGTGGGCAGTCGTTTGGCAAGCATGGTTTTGCCTGCTCCCGGAGGACCAATTAGTATCGCATTGTGGCCGCCTGCGGCTGCTATTTCTAAAGATCGTTTGATATTTTCCTGACCTTTAACATCTGCAAAATCGGCATCGTAATTATTTATAGCATGGTAAAATTCGTCTCTGGTATCAACAATTGTTTGGGCTGGTTTAATTCCTTTACCAAAAAAATCTATCAATTCGCTAATATGGCCAATTCCATAAATTTCTATCCCGCTAACTATTGCAGCTTCGCGGGCATTTTGTTTGGGTAGAATAAAACCTTTAAATTTTTCTTTTTTGGCCTGGATAGCAATTGGCAAAGCACCTTTTAAAGGCTGCACTTGTCCATCTAAAGAAAGTTCGCCCATAATTAAATAGTCGCCAATCTCTGTATCAGGTATCTGACCAGATTCGGCTAATATTCCTGTAGCAATGCTTAAATCATACGCCGAGCCTTCTTTTCTAATATCGGCTGGAGCCATATTGACAACTATTTTTTGCCTTGGCATGCGTAAACCACTATTGGTTAACGCACTTTCTATACGCAGTAAACTTTCTTTTACGGCGTTATCTGGCAAACCAACGATAAAATAAACGGGTTTACCACCAGAAATATCAACTTCTATAGTAATAGAAATGGCTTCGACACCATAAACGGCACTTCCAAAAATTTTAACAGGCATAATTATCGATGAAAATAGCTAATTTTTGTAAATATATTTTCATCGATAGGAATAAAAGTTAAAAAGTGAGGTTTTCTGTGTGATAGACTACATTTTCTAATCCTTTTAACTGAATCTCTACTTCTAATTTTTGGTCTTTTTCTTTGAAAAGTAATAACCCGTAATGTTTTTGATTCACCAATGGACCTACTCTTAACGAATTAGGTTCTCCTGTATTATTACTTGCCGAGTGCGTTAAACCGCTAGAAGTAACATCATATAAAGGAAATTTTAAACCTTTCAATTCAATTTTAGAAAACTCACCAATATGTCTGTCTCCGCTTAATAAAATTGCTCCTTTTACTTTATTTTTTTGCAATAAACCTAGTAATCTTTTTTTGGATTTTGGGAAATTAGCCCATTTTTCGTAAGGATGTTCTTCTGATAAAATTTGTATTCCGGAACCTATTACATACAAATCTGCATTGCTTTTTAATTCTTTAGCTAACCATTTCCATTGTTTTTTGCCTAAAATGTCTCCGGTTTTATTAGGGATGTTTGCTTTACCAGCTTTATTCAAAGAATCTCGGTGGTAACGTCCATCTAACAAAATAAACTTTACTTTTTTGGTGCCGATTTGATATGTGTTTGCCGAGTATAAACCTTCAATTTCTCTTAGCGGACTTATTTTGGAAACATTTAAGAAATCTAAAGCCAATTGCTGAGTTCCTTTTTTAAAAGGATACTCTTTGCCAGCATCATTACGGCCAAAATCGTGATCATCCCAAGTGCCAATAACTTTGGTGTTAGCAATTAATTTTTGATAGCCTTTGTTAGCTAATTGCAAATCGTATTTGGCTTTAATAACACTCATGTCGTCAGAATCTCCATAAATATTATCGCCTAGCCAAACCCATAAATCAGGATTGTTTTGAGCAATAAAATTCCACATGGGTTGTTCTGCATTTTGTCTATTGCAAGATCCAAATGCTACTGTAAATGTTTGATTATTTTGCCCCCATCCTTTAGAAACAGTAAATAAGAATGCAATAATTACGATGATTTTTTTCATGTTTTTTAATTTTTGCTCAATATGCTATTTTGATGTTAACGGTAAGTTAAGAAGGATTTATTTTTTTAAAATGATAATTATTTAACTAATAAAATAGCATTGGCAATTTTCCTTTTACCATCATGATCAAATATTTTATTGTCTGACGGATGATTGACATAACCATTTGCATCAAATCCTTTTAGATATAAAGAAGTAGAACCACCACCATCTAAATTGATAGCAGCGGTTAAGTTTAACCATTCGGTTAATTTTTGTGTTTCAAAAATTGTTAAACCTTCTGCCTCTGTTGCTCTGCCATCAATGGCAATTAAATAAATAGTTCCTTTGGCATCTGTGCCTAAAACACTTCTAGGTGCTCGGTCTTTATTGAAAATATTGTAGTTTAAAATGGTGTTTTGATTGTCGATTCTTAAAAGAGGACCGCTCAGCATAATGTTATCCGCATTTAAATAATCTTCCCAATGTTCGTCGCCGTTCCATTGTTGCAAACTTAATTTTCCATTACTAATTAAAATAGCACCTTTTTGGTGATCTGGTCTTATGCTGTTTTTTGGAATTAAATTTTTATTAATAAGTGCTCCGTTTGCTTTAATATAATCTACAGATCCTCCATTTTTAGTATCGAAAAAAGTACCATTAATACCAGCAACAGCTTTGTAGATATTTATAAAGCTGTCTAGATATATCAACTGTTGTTTTTGATAAGCCAATACAAAGTTAAGTTTGGCTTTTTTAGGGATTTCTAAAATACTGATGTATTGGTTACCACCAAATAAATTACAAGTATTAAAATGATGAGTTTTAAGTTTTAGCTTTTTAAAAGCTTTAGATTGTTCCCAATTAACATGATCGAGATTGTTTATACTTTGTGCTTTTAAATGGAAGAAGAACAAAACTAACGAGCATAATAAAACTATTTTTTTCATGCCTTAAATTTGAGGATTTTAATTCGAAAAAGATTGGACATAAAAAAAGCCTCAATTTTAAATTAAGGCTTTAGATATTCTTTAAATTTTTATTTTCGCTTTAGAAACCAAATGTTATTCCAAAGTTTAAGTTTTTATAATCTGCCGGACCTTGGTTTTTAGCAAAAACATCGTTCATATAATACTTAAAGAATAAACCTGCTCCGCCGTAGCCAATTCTCATGTTTGCACCATAGCGGAAAGGTTCAAAATTATAGTCGTCTTTAACTTTTGTTTTACCATAAACACTGCTTACTTGTTTTACTTTACCGTTTAACAAAAAGCCTACTTCTGGACCAAAAACAATAGTCGCTCTTTTACCTTTGTCGTTTTGTGGTGTTCTATATTCAAAGTATAAAGGAACTCTTAAATATCTGCTAGAGAACCTGTTTTTCTCGTAATCTGTAGCGTCCGTACTAGCAGATAAAACGGGGTTGTTAGGTAAAATAGTTACATTTTGTGCTAACCTCATGTGGTTCCAGTCTAAACCTGCCGCTAGCATTATTTTAAAATTTGGATTAAATCTTATACCCATTTGTGCAAAATCAAAACCTACGTTAAAAGTTTTGCCAGCTTGTGTTTCTAAAAAAGAATAAGCTGCCGGGGTAGAAAAATCTGAACCCGTATGATATTTTGCAAAACCAATATCAAAATGCTCAAACGTTAAACCAAAATCTATTTTTGGATATTTAACTGGTTTAGGAGTTTTTTTTACTTTAATGGTGTCAACATCGTCATCATTAACGGTTATTTTAACATTCCCATTTCCTAAAGTAATGGTAGTTTTTCCGTCTTTACTTTCTACAGTTTTAGGTTTTTTTGTGGCTAAAGTATCTGGCTCTTGTGCTTGTGCAATACTTACAACAAGTAAACAAATTGCAATTAAATATATTTTTTTCATCTTCTTAGTTTTAAATTTTTTAAAGTGGTTATTTTTCTGATTTTAAGTATTTAATTAAACCGAGGTTTATGCCAGTTATCTCTATATCGCTTTCGCTGGTTTTACTCACTTTAATAATTTTCTCCTCTCGCTTGTCAACCTTGGCTACCACGAAGTTGACCAAATCACCAATAGACTTTATTTTTAATTTCCTATCAAGCGGGTTGCCATTGCCTTGTAGGTTTTCGTCTGTGATGTTTTGTGCTGTTAGAGCATTTTCTTTATTTATTTTATTAGTTTGATTATTTAATGATTCTGTTTCTAAAATACGTTCTGTAACTGTTTTTTCTCTAACTGGTTTAACTGCTACTAACTTAATTTCTTCTTTTTGTTCGTTTGTATTAGAGACGTTAACTGCAGTGCTAATGGTTGCATCTGAATTTAAATTATTTTCAACTTTTTCTAAAGGGCTAGCGTTTTTAGGTAATACAGCTTTACCAAACACCACAACATTTTTTGGTGTTAAATCTAAATTATTACCTTTTACGGGTGTGTTGTCTATGTTTTTATTTGTTGCAGGTTGCTCTAAAGCGGCTAAATCTTTAGTTTGGTTACCATGTAATTTAATAACATCTGTATTTTGACTAAAAAGTGTGATTCCTAAACTGGCCACAATTAAGATGCTGGCTGCCGCCATCCAAAAAATAGGATATTTTTTAGCTTTAGGCTTTTGGTCTAAACTTGCAGTAATTTTATCCCAACTGTTTGCAGCAGGGGTCACTTCAAAATCTTCAAAAGAAGATTTAAAAAGCTTGTCTATGTCTTTATCCAAGATTGGCTTCATTTTTATATCCTTCTAATTTTAAAATTTGTTCTCTTAATATGGTTCTGGCTCTAGAAAGTTGCGACTTACTTGCGCCCTCGCTAATGCCTAATTGTTTTCCAATTTCTTTGTGCGAGTAGCCTTCTATTGCATACATGTTAAAAACCATTCGGTATCCATTACTTAAATTCTGAATAATGCGCATTAAATCTTTAACGTTAATGCTGCTCATATCAAAGTCGGTAGACGCAGATTGCTCGTGTGTTTCGTCAATATCTACTACGTTTAAGCTTCGTAAGTTTTTTCTGTAAAATTCTATAGAAGTGTGTACCATTATCCTCCGCATCCATCCTTCAAAAGATCCTTCGCCTCTAAAATCATTAATCTTCTTAAAAATTTTAATAAAACCAGTCTGCATCATGTCTTCTGCTTCAAAATGGTCTTTGGCGTATCGCATACAAACCCCCAACATTTTGCCAGAACATGCGTTGTAGAGCATTTTTTGACTTTTTCTGTCTCCGGCTTTACATCCTTCTAGTAAGTCTTCTACTGTATGTTTGTGTTCTAATTTCATTGTAAGTTCTACAAGTTAGATGATAACTTGTTAGAAATGGTTGCATCAAATTTAAATTTATTTTCTAAACCGTAGACTCACTAATATTTTCTGACCAATTTTACTTTATTTGGGCGTTCCGATAGCTATCGTAATAACACGCTCATATCTTTACATTCGTTATAAAAGCACTAAGAATCTTTGGGGAAAATCATTTCACACGCTAGACACGTAAATAACACGATGTTGTTGAATAGGTATACTCCCCAGAGGTTTTTTCTT
>Ga0209702_10000126_pt1 | contig 141754 bp, 111 predicted proteins | sample FRY01_FD_187210 | JGI IMG/M metagenome (GOLD analysis project Ga0209702, IMG submission 187210) | Freshwater microbial communities from Lake Fryxell liftoff mats and glacier meltwater in Antarctica - FRY-01 (SPAdes) (version 2) | ecosystem: Environmental > Aquatic > Freshwater > Ice > Glacier...
GCTCCAGGCATTTCTGGCGCGCTCGGGCGTGAGCATGGCACTGGCAAAACTGCTGGACTTCCTGGCTCGTAAGGCTGGGCGAGCTCATCCCAAACGTGACAGGGCGACGGGAAGGCTCTTACCAGGACTCAGGACTGTTCAGCAACCGACTGAAATTGCATGAAAAAGCTGCTTAAGGAATTACCTATGAACGCGGACTACGACGGCGATGTGCCAAATCCGGACAAGTTCTACCTGCCAGTCCAGTGTCAGCAGTGCGATGAGCCCCCGTGCGTCGACGTGTGCCCGGTCGAGGCCACCTGGAAGGAGAAGGACGGCATCGTCGTCGTCGACTACAACTGGTGCATCGGTTGCCGCTACTGCGAGGCGGCGTGCCCCTACCACGCGCGCCGCTTCAACTGGACGAAGCCGGTCATCCCAGCCGCCGAGGTAAACCCGGACCAGGGCTACCTGTCCAACCGCATTCGGCCCCAAGGGGTGATGGAGAAATGCACCTTCTGCCTGCACCGCACCCGCGAGGGGCTCCTTCCCGCCTGCCTTGAGGCCTGCCCGACGGGCGCACGCGTTTTTGGCAACCTGCTCGATCCCAATAGCGAGATTCGCGCCGTCCTTGAGACGAAGCGGGTCTTCGTCCTCAAGGAAGAGCTCGGGACCAAGCCCTCCTTCTTCTACTTCTTCGACGTCTGAGACCAAACCATGGCCTACATCCGTTTCCTCGCCCGTATGCTCTGGCTGTCCCTTGACGGCACGTGGCGCTTTTATACGTGGATGACCGTGCTCACGGCGATAATGCTAGTGGGCGTCAACGCGTGGGCGCACCAGGTCTCCGACGGCATGATCGTGACCAACATGACCGACCACGTGTCATGGGGTCTCTACATCGCGAACTTCACCTTCGGCGTGGGCCTGGCGGCCGGCGGCGTGTTGATGGTCATCCCTGCCTATCTCTATAAAGACAAAGAGATGCATCACGTCGTGATGATCGGCGAGCTGGTCGCCATCGCGGCCATCCTGATGTCTCTCGCCTTTGTGATTGCTGACTTAGGCCGACCGGACCGCATGTGGCACATGATCCCAGGGATCGGCAAGTTCAACTGGCCCATGTCCATGCTGTCATGGGATGTTGTCGTTCTGTCAGGTTATCTCGCCCTGAACCTCCACGTCTGCGGCTACATCCTCTACTCGCGCTTCCGTGGCCGCGCCCCCAACCCCAAGTGGTACGTGCCCTTCGTCCTCCTGTCGATCGTCTGGGCCATCTCGATTCACACGGTCACCGCCTTTTTGTACTCGGGACTCGGCGGACGCCCCTTCTGGAACTCCGCGCTGCTCGCACCGCGCTTCATCGCCTCGGCCTTTGTCTCAGGCCCGGCCTTCATCGTCGTCGTCCTGCTGGCCCTCAGAAAATTCAAGCTGTTCCATATATCGGACAGCCCCATCAAGACCCTCATCAATGTGATGCGGGTCACCGTCCTCATCAACCTCTTCATGTTCGCCTCCGAGGTCTTCACCGAGCTCTACGCAGGCGGCAGCCACTCGGCGCCGGTCGAGTACCTCTTCACGGGTCTCCACGGCCACACGGCGCTCGTCCCGTGGGTCTGGTCGGCCCTCGTCTTTAATATCGCCGGCGCGGTTATTCTCCTGATACCGAGCACCCTCAAGCACACGACTCGCCTCGTCATCGCGTGTGCGCTGGTCTTCGCCGGTGTGTGGATCGAGAAGGGCATGGGCCTCATCATCCCCGGCTTTATCCCGAGCACGCTGCATGAGGTGGTCGAGTACACCCCCAGTCTCACGGAGTGGAAGGTCATGGCAGGGATCTGGGCCATGGCCCTAATGGTCCTCACCATCGCGCTCCGCATCGCGGCGCCTATCCTGTCTGGCCGCGAGAGGGCACCGGACGCCCTACCCGAGGTCAACGCCGACCACGAAGACGACGCACACGAAGACAGCGCCCACGCGGAGGTCCCCAATGCCAGTTAGCTCAATCTTACTGACCGTGGACCCGACGGCCGAGCCCGCTCTGCGCCGGGCATTGACCGCGGACGCCCGCACGACCGTTGGCGAGCTCATCGGCGCCCGGCTCCCGGTCGCTTTAGAGACCGTCGATCGTGACGCGGACCACGCCGCTTGGGAGTGGTTACGCTCTCTTGGCGGGGTCATCTGGATCGATCTCGTCTGGATCACCATTGACCCGGACGACGCCGAAAAATACACGCCCGGCCGGAAAGGCCGAAGAAAATCTTTTGATGGAGCCGAGCTATGAGCGTCGATCGTCGCGACTTCCTAAAGACATCTGCCCTTGCAGCAGCAACGATTGCGGCCCACCGTGTCCTCGCCGATGGCGGCGACGCCCGTGGTGCCCCGGTGGAAGCCGTCCCCGAGGTCCCGGTCGACGGGGTCAAATGGGACAAGGCCCCCTGCCGCTTCTGCGGCACAGGGTGTCACGTCCGCGTGGGCGTGGACAAGGGCCGCGTCGTCGCCATCCAGGGTGACCCGCTGGCGGATGTAAATAAAGGGCTCCTGTGCGTCAAGGGCTACCATGTGGGTTTGGCACTCTACGGCAAAGACCGGCTTACCCAGCCTCTCTTGCGCAAGGGCTCAGGCTTCGTGCCGATCTCATGGGACGAAGCCATTGATATCGTAGCAAAACGAATCAACGCCGACCCGGCGACCTTCGCCATCTATGGCAGCGGCCAGTGGACCATCCCCGAGGGCTACGCCGCTCAGAAGCTTATGAAGGGCGGCTTGGGCGTCAACAACATCGAGCCCAACGCGCGCCTCTGTATGGCCTCCGCGGTGACCGGTTATCTGTCGGTCTACGGTGTGGACGAGCCCGCCGGCTGCTACGAGGACCTCGACGTGGCGGATGTCGTCATCAACTGGGGCAATAACCCGGCCGAGATGCACCCGATCCTCTTCTCGCGCGTCGTCGACCGCCGCTCAAAGGGGCAGAAGGTCACGATGATCGACATCGGGACGCGCCGCACGCGGACGACGGAACACAGCCAGCATTACCTTGAGATGAAGCCGCAGGGCGACCTCGCGATCGCCAACGGGGTCATGCATCTGCTGCTCAAGCGCGGCACCTGGGACAAGAGCTTCGTCGCCAAACACATCGCCTTTCGCAAGAACAGCGAGCCATCCACCCTCTTTGGAGAGGTCGCGACCTTCGAGGAGTTCCAAAAGGGCCTCGACTTTTTTACGCCCGAGAAGGTGCAAGAGCTCTCCGGCATCGCGCCGGCCGACATCGCGATGCTCGCGGACCTCTTTGGCAATCCGGATATTCGCATCACATCGCTGTGGTGTATGGGGATGAACCAGCACACCCGCGGCACGGCTATCAACAGCCTCGTACATGGGCTGCATCTCCTCAGCGGCCACTTTGGACGACCTGGCGACGCGCCCACGTCACTGACCGGCCAACCCTCGGCTTGCGGCACCGCCCGCGAGGTTGGGACCTTCGGCCACGGCCTGCCTGGCGGTCTGCGTGTCGATAAGGACGACGCGCGGGAGAAAGCCTCGAAGATCTGGAATATCCCGGGTGATCGCATTAGCCCCATCGTCGGCCCGCACACGGTCGAGATGTGGCGCCAGTTTTGCTCGCCCGAGAGCGAAAATGGCGGCAAGATCAAGACCATCTGGGTCCAGGTCACAAACCCCGGCCAGACGATGCCGAACCTAAACGCGCTCTTTAACCGCAAGGCCGAGCTTAAGGACCGCTTCCTTATCGTCTCCGACGTCTACCCGACCGCCACGACAGCCCTCGCGGACCTCATCCTGCCCTCGGCGATGTGGGTCGAGAAGAACGGCATGTTCGGCAACTCCGAGCGCCGGACCCAGCAGTGGTTCAAGATGGTCGAGCCTCCGGGCGAGGCCCGCGACGACTGTTGGCAGATCATCGCCGTCGCGCATCGTCTCAAAGAGCTCGGTCACCCCGGGATGCTCGACCTCGACGGCAAGTTCATCTTTGAGACCAAGAACAAGGCCGGCGCCGATGTCCCGATCTGGAAGTGGGAGAGCTACTATGATGTCAATGTAGATGAGCGCCTCTTCAATGAGTATCGCCTCTTCTCGCGGTTTAAACACAAGGACCTCGCCCCCTACGAGGTCTATACGAAGACTCGCGGGCTGCGCTGGCCTGTCGTCGAGAGGGACGGGAAATGGGAGGAGGTGCCGTGGCGTTTCTCGGAGTTCTCGGACCCCTATGTGACAAAAGGCGCGGGCATCGAGTTCTACCACTCGGTGACGAAGGACGGCAAGGCCCAGCTCTGGTCGCACCCGTATACCGCCCCACCCGAGATGCCGGATGCGGAATACCCGTTCTGGCTCTGCACCGGTCGTGTGGTCGAGCACTGGCACTCGGGCACGATGACGATGCGTATCGCGCCCCTCAGGAACGCGATGCCGGGGGCCTACGTCGAGATGAACTCGGCGGACGCCAGGCGCCTCGGGATCTCCAACGGGGACCGCGTCGAGGTAGGCTCACGCCGGGGCACGATGGAGGCCCGCGTCTGGCTGGAGGGGCGCGGCGTGCCTGCCCTCGGCAATGTCTTCGTGCCCTTCTTCGACGAGACAAAGCTCATCAACCTCGTAACACTTGAAGCACACGACCCGCACTCGAAGCAGCCCGACTACAAGAAATGCGCGGTCCGCATCACGAGGCTCGGCCGATGAACGTCAAACCCTCGCATATCGCCGCAGGACTTATCCTCGCCGCCGCGGCGGTCGGCTTCTTCGTCGGGACGCGCGGAACGCGCAAGACGACGGAGGAGAGGCAGGCGACGGTGTATGCGCGCGCCAACGAGAAGGGCGAGCGAGCCCGCCACGCGGTCGCGACGAACGCCACGGCGTGGCCGGATCTGCCAAATTCGCGCCGTGGGCCCAACGCGGACTTTGTCGATTCCCTGGAGTCCGTGACTGGCACGACGCCACCGCCGGAGACCCTCGAGGGTCGCGACGAACGGCTGATTGCGGCCCGCGCGAAGAGGGCGGCGCGGCGTGCGTACGACGGCGCCCCCCCGCGGATCCCTCACGCCATCGACCAACGCACCTCCTCGGCTTGTCTGGCTTGCCACGAGAACGGCTTGGTCATCGCCGACCATGTCGCGCCCAAGATGAGCCACCCCGTCTATAGCAACTGCACGCAATGCCACGTCCGCGACGGCGAGACGGGCATCGAGTCCGCTGATTTCCCTGGTGAATATGGCACGGGCAGGGTTCACCCACCTGAAAACTCGTTCGTCGGCCTCGCGTCCCACGCCGGACAGCGCTTCTTGCCGAGCTCGCCCCCCATGATGCCTCACCCGCTAATCAACCGCCAAGAATGCGCGAGCTGCCACGGGCCGCTCGGCACCCCCGGTCTTCGCACGACCCACCCAGAGCGGCAAAACTGCGAGCAGTGCCACGCCCCCGGCCCGAGCCTCGTGCAGGAGATCTTCTTTCGATGAGTGGTCTATCCCGACGCGATCTGTTGCGCGGCCGGTTCTTTGCGCGGGCAACCGACGAGAGCAGCGCCACCGCGCCCGAAGAGCCCCTCGCGGCGGCTCAAGTGACGCCTGAGGTTGAGGCTGAGCCCGCGGTGCCGGACAGGCCTCTTCCCTTGCCCCCTTGGGAGCAACCGGAGCGGGCTCCATATCGACCGAGCCCGGTGGCCCAGGTGGCCCCATGGGAGCTCGGTACGTCCGAGGCGGGCGCGGATGGCGTCGCGATCAACGCGAGGGCGAGGTCCCTCGGGACGCCGCGGCTCGCGCCCGGGCGCACGATGACCTTTTCGATTCAAACTAACCTGTGTCTCGCCTGGCGAAACACCCCCTGTTCGGTCTGCCGTGAGCGCTGCCAAGCGCCAAATGCCATCACGATCAGCGAGGGCAAACCCGAGATCAACGCCGACCATTGCACCGGCTGCGGCGATTGCGTCGCGGTCTGTCCCGCCCCTATCATGGCTATCCGGATGAACCTGCCGCGCCGCCAGCCAACGCCCTAGCCAAGGAAGACCCAATGTCATCGACTCCCGACGTGGCCGACCTCTTTATGTCTGTGGTCGAGCCAGACATGTTGCGCCAGATCTTCGTGGACATCCAAGACCACGCCGAGCTCCTATCCGTCGGGCTCAAGAGCGACTCGCGAGCCCTGTCGGGGGAGCCTCAGGCGGACCTCAGCTTGGCACAGTCTTGGCTTGAGGATGGCTCGCTCCGCGGACTCCAGCTGCGCTATCTCTTTCAGGGCGAGATCTGGTTTGACACTCTCTTGCGCCTGCCAAGCGGCACCGCGTTTAAGCTCATCCGCAATAAGGCGCCCTGACACCCATAAAAAAAACCCGCGTCCAAAAGACGCGGGGTTCTTCTGTCGACCCAGGCGCTTAGGCCTTGGACCCACCAAAGAGGGAGCTGAGGGAGGCCGCGTGCTTTGCGAGGTCGTCCATGATGTCCCCGTCGCCATCGGCGTCGAGCATCCCCAAGATTCCGCCGGCCTGTTCCTTGGCCTGCGGTCGCTCGGCCTTGAGCACCTCGGCGACGCCCGCCGCGTCGAGGCCCTCTTCCTTCTTCTTTTTGCCGATGGCGCCCATCACGATGGGCGCCAAGGTGCCAAAAATGGCCATCACGTCAGCCATCGGCAGGCCGCTCTTCTCAGCGACGCCGCCGGCCGCGGCCTCTTTTTTGGGTCCGAGGATGTGGGCGAGGATCTTCTGGCCGTGAACGATGAGCTCAGGCGCGGCCGCCCCGAGCTGTGACATCACGGAACCGTCGTGGTCTCTATCAAGCGCGGCGCCAAGCTTGTCGGCCCCCTCCGGCTTCGATGCGTTCTTCGCGAGGGCGCCGATGATCGTCGGTAACGCGCTGGCGATCGCAGACTCGGCCATCTTCGAATCGATACCCAACGAGGCGGCGAGGGAGCCGATGGTCTTCGCGTCGAGCTGGTCTTTCAATAGGTCGAGAATGGACATGCGTGTTCTCCGTGGCTGGACGAGGCGTCGGGCCGGACTCGAACCGAATCTTACCCGCTTGTCAAGTGACAGAGCCCGGCGCCGAAAGGCCCCGGCGGCGCGACAGAAGAGGCCGCGGACCCTCTCCGCGAACGCGCTAACCTGATCGCTGCTCTAGGCCTTCGACGGGGTGTCACCGCCGGGATCCGGGTGTATACTCGAGGTTACACCCAAGGCGGGCAGATGCTGCGACGGGGATGGCGCGGCCGCGTGTAACTGCGAAAATTGGAGAGGGTTCTTTTCCGGATTGAACCCTCTCCGCTGACACAGAGAGGTCTCACAGCAACGACCATTTTCATCCACAGGGATGCTGGACCCAACGCGGTTGCGACGTCGTCGGCCTCCCTGGCTCGTTCGGCGCGCGGCACAAAGGTCCAGTATCGCTGAAGTCGGCCGCCGCTCGAAGGCCAAGGCCTCTTAATAGCTGCGAATTTTGGAGATCAGCGCCTTAACGACCTCGGGCTTGTCGGCGAGATCCGGGTTTGCGGGCATGAGCTCGCTCTTGCCCGCTGCCTTGCCGCCTTCGACGATGACCTTGGTCAGGTGCTCATCTGTAACGGACTTCTGCCAATCCTGGTCCCCGAAAGAGCGCGGCTTCACGGCCAACGCGCCTGCGGCGATGCCGTCGCCAGCACCCTTCTTGCCGTGGCATGACACGCAGAGATTATCCCACTTCGCGCCGGCCTCACCCTTCAAATAAACGGCCGGTTTCGCCGGAGCCTCGTCTGTCTTGCCGCCGCATGCCGAGGCCGTACCGATCAGCATCAGGGCAAGAGTACCCGTAACCATTTTCAATCGCATCATTCCGAACTCCTTCCAATTTTTGGATGACGATGGGCCACGTGGTCCATCGGCGTCACCCGGAAAACTACGCCTCCGGGTGGGGACATTCAAGCAAGATCCGATCCACGCGGAGGCCGTCGATACCCGTCGCTGCCCCCCGGATGCATGGCGGCGATGACGAATATGTGGCACGATTGATGCACCTCAAAAGCAACAAGCGAACCCGTCGCCGTGTCGTGATGGCTCGCCTCCCCCCACATGCCGGAGCGAAGACTCATGCGAAAAACATCGAAAACCATGAAACGGGTCTATGGTGGCCTCTTGATGGCGGCCACCATCTCCCTTGGTGCCTGCAACGGCGCCCCCAAGGACGGGCCGCCCCCCCAAGCCGTATCACTTGATACGGTCGGGTCCGGGATGCACGTCACCGACGACAGCGGCGCGATCGCTGGCAAGGGCATCTTCGATCGCATGTGCGTCGGCTGCCACTCCGTCGGCGGCGGCCCTCGCGTTGGCCCCGACCTCGCCCACATCGGCGAGAAGCGGACCACCGAGTGGCTCAAAGAGTGGATGAAAGACCCGATGGCGATGGTCGCCAAAGACGCCGACGCGAAGGCCGTCTATGAGAAATGGAATAAGGTCCCGATGCCGCCCCAGGGCCTCACGGATACTCAGGTCAATCAGGTCTTCGCATACATCGCGGCGAACTCCGGCCCCGCCAAGACCCCGGTCTTGACCATGACCGACACCAACGGGCTGCCGGTGAACCTCGGCGCCGGTGGCAGCAAAGACGGCGACTTCGGCCCCCCCCAGGGACCCGAGATCGAGGCTGTCTTGACCTCGCCCCCGTTCGTCCCGCCAGCTCCGGACCGGGACTATCCCGCGAAGGTCATCGTGCACCTCGAGGTCCTCGAGCTCGTCAAGCCCATCTCCGACGGTGTCGACTACACCTTCTGGACCTTCGGCGGCACGGTCCCTGGGTCGTTTGTGCGTGTGCGCCAGGGCGACACTGTTGAGTTCCACCTCAATAACCACCCTGACAACAAGATGCCGCACAACATCGACCTCCACGCGGTCACCGGCCCCGGTGGCGGCGCGGCGAGCTCCTTCACGGCACCCGGCCACAGCTCGCGTTTCACGTTTAAGGCGCTGAACCCGGGTCTGTTCATCTACCACTGCGCGACCGCGCCCGTCGGTATGCACATCGCCAATGGTATGTACGGCCTCATCATGGTCGATCCACCAGAAGGCTTGCCCAAGGTCGATCGCGAGTTCTATGTCGGCCAGGGTGACTTCTACACCACCGGCAAGTACCGCGAAAAGGGCCTGCAACCCTTTGATATGCAAAAAGCTATCGACGAAAACGCGACCTACGTGCTCTTCAACGGCGCCGAGAACGCCCTCGTCGGCGACAACGCTCTACAGGCCAAGGTCGGCGAGACCGTCCGTATCTTCTTCGGAAACGGCGGCCCGAACCTCGTCTCAAGCTTCCACCTCATCGGCGAGATCTTCGACCGCGTCCATATCGAGGGCGGCAGCCGCATCCAAGAGAACGTGCAGACGACCCTCGTCCCCTCCGGTGGCTCGGTGATCGTCGACTTCCACCTGGAGGTCCCCGGCACCTACGTGCTCGTCGACCACTCGATCTTCCGCGCGTTCAATAAGGGCGCCCTCGGGCTCTTGGTCGTCGAAGGCGAGCCGAATCTCGCGGTCTACAGCGGAAAAGAGGTCGACGAGATGTACCTCGGAGATAAGGCCGGTGGCGGCCCCGCCGACCGGGATGCCGTGATCGACGCCGCAGCTGCGGCCGCAGAAGGCAAGCTGACCAAGGAGCTCCAAGTGGCCGCCGGCGAGCTCCTCTACAAGGGGACCTGCTCGACCTGCCACCAGCACAAGGGCCAGGGCATCCCCGACGTATTCCCGCCGTTGGCCGGATCGGACTATCTCTTGGCTGATAGCAAGCACGCCATCGCCGTCGTGCTTAATGGTCTCACTGGCCCCATCACGGTCAATGGAAACAACTACAACTCGGTCATGGCGCCCCTGTCGAACCTCAACGACGACGAGGTCGCGCACATCCTGACCTACGTGAATAACGCTTGGGGTAACAAAGGCGCCCGCGTCCTGCCCGCAGAGGTCAAAGACGTCCGGGCGAACACCCCGCGCGCCCCTGGTGCCGCGCACTAATCCTCTCTCCTAAAAAGAAGGTCTGACCATGATCGCCGCTCTCGCGCTCCTACCGCTCTTCGCCCTCACTACCTTTGGGCCGGATGAAACGAACGAGCTCGTGGCGGAGGTGATGGTCGGACCTTCATCTTTTAAGCTCATGTACCCCGCGCCGAACGAGCCCGACACCGTGTTCGTCGCGGCCTTTTTGTTTGATGCCAGCCCTGTCACGAACGCCGCGTTCTTGGCCTTCGTCCGTGCGAACCCCGAGTGGCGTTCGGACCGAATCGCCCCCGTGAGAGCGGACGAGGCCTATCTGAGTCAATGGCTTAGCCCGGAAGAGCTAGGGCCGCCCGGGCCACACAATGGGCCCGACCAGCCGGTGACGCGCGTCAGCTGGTACGCGGCCAAAGCCTACTGCAAGGCCCTCGGCAAACGTCTGCCGACAGAACACGAGTGGGAGCTGGCCGCGGCGGCGGACGAGACACGTGTCGATGCCCGCCAAGATCCTGAGTTTCAAGGGCGTGTCCTTACTTGGTACTCGCGCCCGAACTCCGCTGGCCTGCCAGACGTGGGCAACGGAGTACCCAACAAGTGGGGTGCCCGCGATCTGCACGGCCTCGTGTGGGAGTGGGTAAGCGACTTCAACAACACGATGGTGACGGGCGACAGCCGCGAGAAGGACTCACCCGACAAGACCCTCTTCTGCGGCGCCGGGACCCTGGCGGCTGCCGACGGCGGCGACTATGCGAGCTTCATGCGCTACGCGATGCGCAGCTCTCTCGCCGGGCGATTCACGACCCGCAACCTCGGGTTTCGCTGCGCGCATACCCCGAACACAACACCACGCAAGGGATTGGAGAGACGATGACCACACCAAATCGGTTTCAACTCCTCATAGTTGGCGTCTTGTGTGTCGGCACCCTCGGCGTACAAGCCTGTGGCAAAGAGGCGCCACCACCATCGGAGATCCCGACCGCCGCGGTCGTCACCGCAGAGCCGCCCGCGCCAGAGGTTGGCGAGGCACCGTCCGCCCCGATTGAAGAGGCTCCGACGCCCACGACTCAGCCTTTTGTGCCTTCTACGAAGCCGTCGATCTACGACCTGGATTTGGACCTCGAGACCCAAGCCGACGAGAAGGTGAAGCTGAACCTCAACGTTGGCAAACCCGTCGTGATCTCGATGTTTTATGCGAGCTGTCCGGCGGTCTGTCCGACCCTCATCCGCGACCTAAAGAAGATCGACGAGGCCCTGGCGCCGAATATCCGGGCTCAGACGCAGTTTTTGCTCGTGACCTTCGACCCCGTCGCGGACACCCCCGAAAAACTCCGCAAGTTGGCTGAGGACCACGGGATCACCGACCCGCGTTGGACCTTCGCCCGTGCCAACGACGACGACGCCACGCGCGAGCTGTCGACCTCCCTCGGGATCCGCTACCGCGCGGTCGAGGATGGCCACTTCAACCACAGCACCATGATCACCCTCCTTGACCGAGCCGGGCGGCCCCTGGCGCGGATCGACGGGCTCAATCAGGACGCGACGGCTCTCCTGGCCACCCTCGCCGCAGCCCCTTGAATCTCAACCCGCGCTGGGCTTATGATCTCCTAGATATCGTCGGCAGAGGCACCGCAGCTCGCGGCCTAGACACGGTATCCACGAGGTTGTATGACCCTTCATCGCGCGTTGCAAATCTTTACGATCTCTCTTATGGCGACCGTCGTTGGGTGTGGTGACCCGCAAACCGCCGTCTCCGATGTGGCAATCCTAGACCCGACCGACGGCGTTGGGTCCACCGACTCAGAGATCGCGGACATCGCAGCCCCTCAAGATCTCACCGCGGACGCGCCGGACGAGACCCTCGATCTAAGCGAACCCGTCGACAGCCAACCGAGCGACACCACAACGACCTCCGACGTCGACCGAGACACAGACGCGATCGTCCCCGTGGACGTTGAGATCGCCACTGACTCAACCCCGTCGGCGGACACGGAGGTCGTCACCGACACGAGCGGCCCACCCCCCTTCGTCGTCAGCCGGCGGCACTGGCGCCTTACCTTTCAAGATGACTTCAAAGGGAAGACCGGCGCGCCGAGCGATGATTACTGTTTCGACACCCTCAAACCCCAGTGCCACATCTGGCCGGGGGGCAACTCGCACAACTGTGACCTCAGCGCTTCCGGCGCCGCCGAGTTCTTGAAGCCGTGGCGTGCCAATGTGGTCGCGGCCTTGCGCAGCATCAACCCCGGCGAGAATGTCGACGCGCTCAGTGATCCCGATTTGAGGTCCAAATATGGCGAGGTCTTAGACGCTCGCTGGCGTGCCATGAACAAATGTACTTGGACGTCCTACCAAATGCTGAACTGGATGGCGACCGACTACGCTGGGCACCAATCGGCACGCTTCGATCCGACCGCCGTCGAGGTGGATTCGCGCGGAAAGGGCTACCTCAAGCTCAGCGCTCGGCAGGCGCCCGTGGCCACGAGCTGCATCTTTGGGGGTTCAGGCGGCGACCCCAACTGTCAGCTCGTGGGGTTCGAGGCGGGCCGGCTTCATATGGGCACCAACTACTTTGTCGACGCTGACCCACGCTGGCCCGGGATCTACTACGCGCCTCCAAGCGGCGGCTGCTTCGCTGGAGACACCTTTACCGGTGTCAACTGCATCGTCGTGGGCTTCGAGCCCCACTTCCTCGAGGCCACCGGCGTCGCCTACTGGGTGGACGCCGACCCGCAGTGGCCCGGGCTCTACTACGCCAATCGCACCTATCGCTGCTCTGACAACGTCTACTACGAGCCAAGCCTTGGATTTAAGGCGCTAACCTGCCCCATCATCAACGGCGGAGTCATGAGCCGACGCTTCGACAACCACGCCTATGTCGACGCCGACGGACAGACCCAACCACGCGGACTCATGCAGCAACACGGGCGCTTCGAGGCCAAGGTCCGCATCCCCAAGGGCCGCGGCGCCTTCCCCGCGGCGTGGCTGATGCCCGAGAGCGGCGGCTGGCCCTATGACGGGGGCGAGATCGACGTCATCGAGGCCCGCGACGCGGCCGACGAGACCTATCAAACCTATCACACCGGCAAGTGCTACAACCCGGCCACCGGCAACGCCATCCCCGCCACGGATAGTGGGGATTGCGCGCGCCTCGGTGGCACCTCAACACATCTGTCCAAGGGTTTCACCACCAGACAACGCGCCGCCGATGAGTTCTGGAGGCGGGATCATCTCTTTGCTGTTGAATGGATCGTGGATCGTTTCGACTACTACCTGAACGCGACCCATGTCGGGACGATCGAGGTCGGGACCGAGGGACAGCTGAGCCCAGGCGCCCCTGCCCATCTCGCCGCCCTCACCCAGGCTAATTTTCCCTTTCGCGCCTTCTACTGGATCCTGAACCACTCGACCTGGGTCGCGCCCGAGTTCGTGGGCGCGTTTGTGGAACAGAACTTCCTTATTGATTTCATCCGCAACTATGATCTTTGCGATGAGTCGCACGCCGCCTTTTGCCCCGATGGCGGCTACTTTATCGAGGGCACGGGGTGCCTCCACGACGGACAGACCTACGCCAGCCCCTGCCAGCCAAGCACCGGGCCGTGCATCAACGGCGGCGAGCTCGAGGGCGGGCGTTGTCGCGTCTACAGCTTCGAGCCTGGGGTGATTGTCGCGGGTGTGACCTATTGGGTGGACGCAGACGTGCAGTGGCCGGGCCTCTACTACGCGAAGGTCCAAGGTCAGTGTCCCCATGGTGGAGAAGGGTCCGTCAACTGCATGCGCCTCAGCTTGCCGGCGGACCTCGTGGAGACGGGAGTCGAGTACGTCATCGACCGCGGGGTTACGCCTGTTGGGCTCTTCTACCGTCCAGACTTCGCGCCGTAGGGCGGCCCGCCACGGGGGCCGCGGGCGGTAAATCATCTCGTGAGCTTGGCGCTGTTCCTAACCCCTTCGTGCGGGTCCGCGTTGCAGCCGGAGCCATGGTCGCTTCGATGGCCGATGTCTAGACGCGCCACGCGAGGGCGATTGGGAGCGACAGCCAAAGGTTCGGCAGGGGCCGCAGACCATGCCCGTAGATACGCCCGAGGACTTCGACTTCCATCGATAGGACGAGGCGCCGGTCGGTCCCCGGCACCTCCCATGCGACTCCAAGGGCGCCGCCGCCCGTGGTGATATGGGCCAACCCGAACGAGGGATCACCGGCCAGGGTCGCGCCTGTCTCGCCCAGCCACGCGGCGTGAGGCGCGTCGTGGATATGTGCGACACGCAGGGCGAAGCGAGCATCGAGGCCCTCTGCGAGATGGGTCTCGGCGCGGACGCCGACCTCAATCCCCGCGAGGGCGGTCTCCCCAGCGGCCGGTACCACGCCAAAGCGCCCGCCGACCTCGAAGCCCCAGACCAAGCCGAGTCCGTCAGCGAATGGCAAGGCGACGGCGAGTTGGCTAAGGATCATCCCACGCGGGGCCATGGAAGGACCGCCCCAATGCGGCGCGTCATAGGCGCCGAGGACGGTCGGTCCGAGTGACAATGAGACCGAGACGTCGCCGCGACCCCCGAGGCGATTGGCAGGCTCCGACGGCGCCTCGACCGCGACGGGTACCGCAAACGCGGATGTTGTTGGCATTGAAATCAGAGCACAGACCATCGTCGCATGAATCATGTTCTTCCGCACACATCACCCCTCGTCCCTTCGGGCTTTTGCAAACGCCCTCAGATGGTTGCGGTGGACGATGGGATTGATCACGATTGAACGAGAAAGCTGGCGGCGAACATTGACCTGCAATCGATCGCCCGTCGCGGCGGATCCAAAACGGATTGACATTGGGATGTTCGGACGGTCCCGCACCGCTTTCTTGCCGATCCGGGGCGTGGCGGGCATGATATTAGGCGTATGCAAGAACAAGCCGGATCTAAAACAGCCATCGCCAACGTCCCAATCGACTTCTTTTGGTCGATCATCTCGGACTACGAACGTTACCCAAAAATCGCCGAGGATGTGCGCGCCGCGCGCATCGTCGAGCGGGTCGGAAACGCGACAATCGCGACCTTCACCGCACGCGTCATGCTGAAGTCCTTCGATTACACCATCAAGCTGGTCGAAGAGAAACCGCGTAAGCTCACGTGGTCCCTCGTGAAGTCGGCCTCTTTTACGGCCAACGACGGCGGCTGGGAGCTCGAGTCCATTGGGCCCGAACAGACCCGCGTCCACTACTGGATGGCCATCAAGAGCACGCTGTGGGTCCCGAAGACCTTCGTCACTGCAGCGGCCAACCTCGCGCTACCCAGCCTCCTGAAGCGGTGGATTGTGTTCGCCGAAGCGGAATGGCAAAAAGAGCGCACCAACCGCAACGCGGTCCCGGCGAATCAGGCGGTCCAGCCTGCACAACCGGCCGTCTAACGCGCCTCTAGAGACCGCCAGACGCGCCGTCAGTTCGCGTAGTGAGGCGTCAATCCTTGAACCCCTGCCAGCTCCAGAGGGTTGTGCCGTCCTCACTGATGGCCTCGACCTCGATGGCGTTGTCCTTCAAGTAGACCCAGAAGAAGCCCGCGGTCGCGTCGTGTTGAAAGACCGTGCGATCATCGCGCTTGAGTTTGGTCGTCTTAGCGGCGGCCCCGCTGACGACGAAGTGAGTCCCGGGGCATTCATTCGTCGGCAAAAACCACTGCAGGTTGTGCTCGTGCCCGCCGAAGTGCAGGTCCGCCCGCCCACAGACGATAGTGTCGTAGGCCTCTAGCACGCCGTCGCCCGTCACGACGTCGCTTAGGTCCCCGAGCCCGGGGATATTCGTGACGAGATCGGTGATCCCCTCTTCAAGGCCCTCATAGGCGCCCGCGTCACCATGTTTACCGTTTGAGGTCCAAGGATGGTGGGCCAAGGTGATCTTCCAGATCGCGTCCGACGCGTCCATCTTGCTGGGGATGGTGTCCATCTGGAATTGGGCCCGGCCGGCCGCGTGATCGTTACCTCGGCTCCAGACCATGTCGTTTGAGTCGAGCGCGAAGAAGTGGGCTGGCCCGACCCGGAAGTCGTAGTGCCGCGCGGGCATACGCCATTTATCGCTGACCTGGGTGTACGCGACCTGGAAGTCACCACGCTCGAACTCGGCGCCGGCCCCACCGAAGATGTCGCCAATCCACTGGGTCAGAAAGCCGCCGTTGTCGTGGTTTCCGAGGACCGCATAGAACGGCATTTCGACGTCCGCATAGGGGACCTCAAACTTTGAGTCCCACTGGGCGTCTATGACGCTCTCGACGCCCGCGTCGTAGATATTGTCGCCCAAGAGCACCGTAAAATCGCATCCTTTACGCGCACAGGTGTCACGCAGGGCGACGGCGACCTTGCGCTGGGTGTCGCTGCCCGTCCCGCCGTCGCCTAACACGGCAAAGCGCACCTCTTTAGGGACATGGACCGCGGCGACGTCCTCACCAACCACGACGTCGGTGGGGGGCTCGGTGTCCAAGGGGGCCACGACGTCCTGCGGGGCGACCGCATCTACGGGCGTCGCCGTCACTTCCTGTGGCTCGACGTCGGCCGGTTCACTGGCGACGTCATGACCTGACATAGTGTCAACAACGGCCGCCAAGTCTGTCGAAGACATGACGTCTTGGGTCGTCGCGTCCCCACCGCAGGCCGCGGTCATGAGACCAAATACACAGAGGGCGCCGCGTGTGTGGTGTCTCGTCTTCATCGTGGTGTCCTTCGTCCGGAAGTCGAGGGCATTCTGACGGGATCCCCACCGCGCTGCAAGCTCTAGTGTGACGCGAGACGACGGGCTGGTACGTGGAAAAACCGACGAAAGAGTCGTAGGGTCAACCATGACCAACGCCCTCAAAGACTCCGCGAGCCCCTACCTACGACAACACGCCGACAACCCCGTGGACTGGTATCCTTGGGGCCCCGCGGCCTTCGCCGAGGCCCGCCGGCGCGATGTCCCGGTGCTTGTCTCGATCGGCTACGCGACCTGTCACTGGTGCCACGTCATGGCGCACGAGTGCTTCGAGAACGCGGACCTCGCCACGCTGATGAATGGACACTATGTCAACATCAAGGTCGACCGCGAAGAGCTCCCCGAGGTCGATGAGATCTATATGGACGCGGTCCAGGCGCTGACCGGACGAGGCGGGTGGCCCCTAAACGCGTTTGTCGACCACGACGGGCGGCCCTTCTTCGCCGGGACCTATTTTCCCCCGGCAAAATGGCGCGGTCTGCTCACGTCGCTGTCCGATCTCTGGGTCACCAACCGCTCGAAAATTGATGAAGCGGCGCAGGAGCTTAGCGATCACTTGGCCACCACAAACGGGACCGAGACACATGGTGAGCTCGGCGACCTTCACGCTCACCTCGCTGAGCGCGTCGAAGAACGATTCGACGACGCCCACCCGGGCCTCGGGCACGCACCGAAGTTCCCGCCATCGCAGCTGCTGTTATGGCTTCTTGAGGCCGGACCAGCCATCGACGACGGCTTCGCCAGGGCCGTCTCTATCCTCGAGGCCATGCAGGACGGCGGGATCCACGACCGGATCGGCGGCGGTTTTCATCGCTACAGCACTGATCGCGTCTGGCGGGTGCCTCACTTTGAAAAGATGCTCTACGATAACGCGCAATTGGCCGTCGCGTTTGCGCTCGCTGGCGCGAAGACGGGGAGGCCGGACTTCGCGCGCACCGCCGTCCACATCGGCGACTATCTCCTGCGAGACCTCCGCGTCGTGGCTGAGGACGGCACCTTCCTTGGCTACGCCAGCGCCGAGGACGCGGACGACAGCGGCGAGCCCAGCCCGAGCGGCTGCCGGGAGGGCGGCTTCTACGCCGTCGAGTCCGAGCTCCTGGCCACGATCGTCGGCGCCGATGCCGCGGCGAGCCTCATCGCGGCCTGGGACCTCGGCCCCGGCACACCGCGCGTCGGCCCTAGCGGTCACGTCGAGCCGGCCGCCTCTGTCATCCCTCACCCGCGAGGGGTTGACCTCCGCGCGGTCGCCTCAGCCCTTGGCTTTGAAAGCATCGAAGCCCTCCGTGCCTCGTGGGAGGCCCACCTCGCGCCCCTGCGCGCCGCCCGTGACCCAGCGCGCCGCCCCATCCGCGATGATAAAGTCCTGACAGACCTAAACGGTCTCGCCCTCATGGCCTTCGCGACCCTTGGCCGCCTCGCGCCGGACCTAGGCGCACGCGAACGCTTTACCGCCGCGACCAAAGAGCTTGCAGCTACACTTATTTCACACCACCCCGACTCAGGCCTCCTCCGCCTAAGGGGTACCGCACCTCGGCCCGCATTTGTGACGGATTACGGGCTCTACGCGCTCGGTCTACTCGAAGCATGGCGCCTGTTGGGCGACCCGTCCCTCGTCGCGCGCGCGCAGGCAGTCGTCGCCGAGGCCGATGCGCGCCTGACCGCGCCGGATGGCGGCTATTTCACGACGCCAACGGGCCGGGCTGACCTTATCCGCCGTAGCCGCGAGAGAGGCGATGGCCCATATCCGGCTGGGCAGCACGCCCTGGCGCTGGCGAACGCGCGCCTCTACGCCATCACGGGCCACGAGTCATTTAGGACCCGCGCCGAGGCGGTCATCACGAGTCAGCGGGCGCTCTTGGCGAGGGCCCCCGAGGCTTGCCCGACTCTAGGGCTCGCGTGGCTTGAGCTCACGGCCGAGGCCACCATTGTGGTCGTCGCGGGCGATGGCAGCGAGGCCGACGCGATGATGGGTTGGACGCGCGCCCTACCGGATCTGCGTACCTGGCCAATCGCCGCTGACGCGCACCGCGCCTCGCGATGGCCGACGGTAAAAGGACGCGAAGCCACGACCCCCAACGCTTGGGTCTGTGTCGGGACGCGCTGTCTCTTTCCAGTGACGACCGCGGCCGCGCTGGCGGCCTCTATCACGGCGACCCGAGATTAATCGGCGCCGTCCGATCTCGGGCACGGGGGCCTAGTACCCTGGCAGCCCGTCGGGATAGACGTACCAAGTGTCGTTATAGTCGTCGTAGTACTCCCACTGGTCATTCGCGTAGAAGACCTGGCGACCGTCGTAAACGGCCCGCTGATGGCCACAGTTGCCGTAGTGGTAGTGCTGGCTCGCGTGGCTCAATGACGCGACCGCAGACACAAGCTCGACCGCCGAGGCGGCTAACCAGAAGATATTCGCCGCGAGCTGGAGGCCCTCGCGGCTGCACCCGGGTCCGATGGCCGTGGTCGCGAGGAGGGTCCCGACGATCATGGGCGTCCAGAAGCGACCGCGAGTGCGGGCAGGCGTGGACGGAGCTGATTCGTGACTGTTCGTCATGGGGTCTTCCTCGGAATCTAAAAGGCGGTAACATTCGAGTTACGATGCCCTCAGGCAAATATTCAAAAAAAGGCGACATTGGCGCTGCGCGAGTTCGATCGCCGCAGTGCTCTGGCCGACCCGGCGGGGGCGCGGCACTTCGTTGACTCAAGGCCCGCCGCGCGTTACTTCCCCGCGCGGACGGGCCTTCGCGCCCTCAACTTCCACGGAGCGACCTATGAGCCAACCTGCCGATTCGACCGCGACCTCATCGACCAAGTCCCACGGCCTCGGCACCCGCGCCATCCACGCCGGTCAGGGGCCCGAGCCGATCACGGGCGCCATCATGACGCCGGTCTTTTTCACCAGCACCTATGTCCAGTCGTCCCCTGGCGAGCACCGTGGCTATGAATACAGCCGCACCGGCAACCCCACGCGGACTGCCCTTGAGGCGTGCATCGCGTCCCTCGAGGGTGGCAAGCACGGCCTCGCCTTCGCCAGCGGATGCGCGGCGACCAGCACCGTCATGCACCTCCTTGAGGCTGGCGACCATGTCATCTGCGGCGACGACGTCTATGGCGGCACCTTCCGCCTGTTCAACGCGGTATGGCGCAAGGCAGGCCTCGACTTCACCTTCACGGACATGACCGACCCGGACGCCATCACGGCCGCCGTCAAGCCGAATACGAAGATGGTCTGGCTCGAGACGCCGACGAACCCGATGCTCAAGTTGTTTGACATCAAAGCGATCTCCGAGCGGTGCAAGACGGCGGGGATACTGCTCGCGGTCGACAACACCTTCGCAACACCCATGGCCCAGCAGCCGCTGGACCTCGGCGCGGACTTTGTCGTTCATTCGACCACCAAGTATCTCAACGGCCACTCAGACGTAGTCGGCGGGGCCATCGTCGTCAACGACACCGAGCTCAATAGCCGCCTCGCCTATCTTCAGAACGCGATCGGCGCGGTGCCTGGCCCGATGGATTGCTTCCTCGTGATGCGGGGCCTCAAGACCCTTCATCTTCGCATGGAGCGCCACACGCAGAACGCGACCTACCTCGCGACCATGCTCGACAAGCACCCGGCCGTCGCTAAGGTCATCTACCCCGGCCTGCCCTCGCATCCGCAGTACGAGCTCGCTCAGCGGCAGATGCGCCTCGCGGGTGGCATGATCACGATCGTCTTAAAGGGTGGCCTCCCGGCCGCCAAGAAGATGCTCCAGTCGACGAAGCTCTTCGCGTGTGCCGAGAGCCTAGGCGGCGTCGAGTCCCTCATCGAGCACCCCGCGATCATGACCCACGCGTCCGTTCCATTGGAGAATCGCGCGGCTCTCGGTATCGACGAAGGGCTCGTTCGCCTCTCGGTGGGTGTTGAAGACGTGGCCGACCTAGAGGCCGATCTCCTCGCGGCCCTCGCGTAGAACAAATCGATAGAGGGCGATCGGGCTCACCCGTTCGCCCTCTTCGACACACACGTCACGAAAACTTCCGAAGGGCCCGCTTGCTATTGAATCGCGCGGGCCTTTCGCGTTACCGTCCGTCACGTTGGGCACCCGTCTCCCCAGTGTGATCGCCGCCCTCGGTGACCTTAGAACCATCTCGATCTCGACTTGGCTGGCGTGGCTTTGCACCCTCGCGGCCTGCAGCACCGAACCCGTCCGCCGCCCAATCGGTTCGCAATGTAGCGCGCCGAGTGAGTGTGAGACCGGGATCTGCGGTGGCGGCGGCTGCTTGTCCGCGGAAGGCGATGACGATCTCGACGGCCTGACGAACGAGATCGAGGCGGCCCTCGGCTCGGACCCGACCAGCGCCGACTCGGACCTGGATGGCATCGACGATTTCACCGAGACCCGCGGCGGCTTTGTGGTGGACTCGGACGACGACGGCGCCCCTGATGTGCTGGAGTCGATGTTGGCGGACCGCGATGGTGACTGCATCCCCGACCAAATTGACCGGGCGGATGACGTCTTTGATGTCGAGCTCTCAGGTTTGGTCCCGATCGTGTGCAAGACCAAGGGTGTCTGCGACGGGGCCTTGCTCATCGTGTCCTGCGATGGGGGCCAGGGGCCACGCTGCGAATATGGCGCCGTCCCCCGCTACGAGGCCACTGAGGTCACCTGCGACGGGCGCGACAACGACTGCAACGGGCTCGTCGACGAGGGACAGCGCGACGCGGACTTCGATCAGATCGCCGATTGCGTCGACCCAGATCGCGACGGCGACGGGATCGACAACGAGACCGACGTGTGTCCCGACAGCCCGGACCCTGACCAGCGAGACACCGATGGCGACGGCGAGGGCGACGCATGTGACGCGCCCAACGCGCCGACCTATGTGGACGTGTGGCCGGCCTCCCCATCGAACGTGAGGCAGCCGACCTTCAAGTTCCTCGCGGAACCCCACGCCACGATTCAGGTCTTCGGCAATGCCGGGTGCGGCGGCGCGCCGATCGCCGAGGGAAGCTCAGGCGCGGGAGCCGGAGGGGTAGCCGTCACGGTCGAGATCAGCGCCCCTGTCCCGGCCAACCTCGTCACCCGCCTCTCCGCCCGCACCAAGAACCGCGTCGAACTCGCGTCCCCGTGTATACCGCTGCCCCTCTATCGCCATGACGATGTCCCGCCGGCGCCTCCAACTTTCATTCAGGCGGCGCCGCCGAGTCCGTCGCGGCTGCGGCGCCCGACGATTATTATTGGTGCTGAAAGTATGGAGAAGGTCACATCTGTGGCTTTGTATCTCAACCCGAGGTGCGACGGCACGCCGGCTTTTTCCGGAGCGATCGGCCCCGAGGGGACCTTTACGTTCACGACCGAGGTCGCGCCCAACACCGAGCTGCCTGTCTTTGGCACGACCCAGGACGAGGCCGGCAATAGGTCTTTGTGCGTCGAGCTTATTCGCTGGCGACATGACACGATCGCCCCCTGCGCCCCGCGCCTAGCCAACGAAATTAGCGCCTTTCCCGATCTCGACGCCGATGTGCAGCTCGTCGGAGAGCCGGCGGGCTCGATCGCGCTCTTCAATGACCCCCTATGCTCCCGAGGGATCGCCGAAGCGGTGCGCGTGGGCGCCGGCGAGATCCCCTACGACAGCTGTCGGGCGCTGTGGCGGGCGGCCGTCCGCCTCCCCGCGACCGAGGCCCTGGAGACCTACGCGCGCGCCACCGACGCGGCCGGAAACGTCGGCCCCTGCGCTTGGCTGGGCTCGCTCCGTTACGACCGGCTGCCCCCAGACGCGCCGACCTTGCTTGAGGTGAAGGCCTCCGTTTGGCGCCCAGACGCCGTCTTCTTCGCAGGCCGGGGTGTGACCGAGGGGGGCGCCGAGGTCGAGATCCATTTGGGCCCAACCGGTGGCCTCGACTGCGCGGCGACCCCGCTCCACACCACACGCGCCGATGCCAACGGTGTCTTCGTCTTCCCCATCGAACTGCCGGATGTCTCCGAGCGTTGGGTAAGCCTTAGAGCGCGCGACATGGCTGGCAACGTGTCCCCTTGCGGCCCGGCAGAGGCGCTCGTCGGAGACGTCACGATCAACGTTCCGCCCCTTTCAGGGCCCTCGTCGCTGCTCATCTCCGACGAGCGCGGTGGCATTATTGAAGAAATACCACTCATTACGGCGGGCCCTCCCCGTCCGGCGCCACAGACGCTCACCCGCCGAATCGTCCGCGGCGCCGCGATCTCCCTCGCGCACCGCCCGGACTCGTCCGCCATGGATGGGCATCCCGACTATATCCTCTCGCACATGGACGTCAGGCCATTCGAGGACCTCGACTTTGGACGGGGTTGGTTTGCCGACGACGCTGAATCGCCGCTGCTCCAAGTCTCGGCCTCCGTCCCTAGCGGTGCCTACAGCCACGTCATGGTGGTGAGCTGCGAGGATGGGCACTGGGAGGACATGGAGGTCCGCTCGGCATTACCCGTGGACGTCCAAGTACCTCCTGGTTGTCTGGTCCCGGGCCAGAGCGCGACTCTCCTCGTGAGACCCGCGACCAGCGCGGGCCCAACCGCGAGAGCGACCTTTGTCGCGGCGGCCACCCCCGGGCTCCCGCAGGCGATCATGCTCGGCCCTTGGAGCTCCGACACGAACCACAGCGTGACGGTCGCCGGGGCCGGACGAGAGCGCGCCAGTGGACTAGCGCTGCTGGTGGGCGGCCCGGCGATAGGCGACAGCCCCACCTCCCCTCAGTTCTGGCTCGAGATGACGCGTGAATACCGGATAGAGGGGAGCGCCGACGCGACGGCGATCTCCCTACCGTCGCTAGCGCCGACGACGGTTTTGGCCCAAGCCCAGATGCTCGTCATCTTGGCCTTCGACCTCTTCGAGCGGATCCGAGTCGTGAGTCTGCCCGTGCCCAGCGTCGAAGGCGGAGCGGCCCCAATAATCGATCTCGACGCGATCCTGCCCGCCTCACAGGGCCTGTTCGCGGTGCAATCCAGCGGGGGCGGTCCCGGCGACACCCCCGAGACGCGCGTCGTGTTTCCGACCGTCGACGCGTTCACCGTGACGGCTTCCTTCGTCGAGGTGCGCTGGAATGCCCTCGGTATCGGCGGGCGCCCCCTCGTCTGGCAGGTCATCCAGAGCTCGCAGCGCACCGACACCCGTTTTCCGGACCTACCTGAGGCCCCATCCCTTCTGGCGTCCCTGCGTCCGCCGACCTTGTCTGCCAGTGAGCGCGGGGATCTCGACCGCGCGACGCACGCGGTATACGCCTTCGCGGACCGCCGATCGATAACCAGTGCGCGGCCGATCCTCGCGGCCGAGTTGTTTCAGGGCAACCTACCTGGGCCGCCCGTCTTGCCGCGGCCCATCGCCTATCAATCCTCTATCGCACCGGGACGCTTCTCGTATGAGTGACCGCCCATCATGCAAGCGTACTAGGCCGCTCCACGTTTTTTTGTGGGTATACCACATACTTTCACGTCTCAGACTAGGCGCGAACGCGAGGTCGATCATCGGTCCGATTCTTGTCGGCGCGGTCACGCTTATAGGCGGCACCGCGGGCGCGGTCGGCACCTGTCCCACCTGCGACGACGGCGTCGCCTGCACGCAGGACGTGTGCGTGAACGGGACGACCTGCGAACACACACCCCTGGATACGCGCTGTGCCGACGGTAATAGTTGCACTATCAATGTCTGCGACGTCTCCGCCGGTGGCTGCCGCGAGGCCTTGGCGCCCGGTTGCTGCCTTGAACAGTCCAATTGCGATGATGGTCGTGTGTGTACCACCGACCGCTGTAACGTCGCCGGGCGCTGCGAATATCAGGCTCGCGACAATTGTTGCGATAGCAACAGTCAATGCGACGACGGCGACGCATGTTCCGCCGACCGCTGCGACCTGTCGTCGGGCGTCTGCACGCACGCCTCGATCGGTGGGTGCTGCCGACGCGACAAGGACTGCGTCCCGGCCGAGCCTTGCCAGGAAGGGACCTGCGATACGGCCGCGCACAGGTGCCGCTGGTCGGTCGCGGCCGATGGCGCCGCCTGCCGCGACCTCGACCCGTGCTCACAGAACGAGCAATGCCTTAGTGGGCGCTGTCTCGCAGGCACCATCGCGACCTGCGACTCCGACCTGCCGTGCGTCCAGGGCGCTTGCGCGACCGGCCTCGGATGCGTCTATGAGAACACGGCGAGTTGCTGCATCGCCGATGACGACTGCGACGACGGCGTGACCTGTACACTCGATGCCTGCGACGGGTTGACCGGGCAATGCCGCAACGTCCCGCTGGCGGATTGCTGCTTGGCGGACGTGGACTGCGAGGACCATCAGCGCTGCACAACAGATCGCTGCGGTGACGACCACACCTGCCGCAACACGAGGCCCGATCCGAATTGTTGTGAGGCCGATCGCGACTGCGATGATGGCAATGCATGCACTATCAACCATTGCAATATCGACGCGCGGACCTGCCGGCCGCCACAGGTCACGGCCGAGGGCGCCGCATGCGACGATGGCGACGCCTGCATGCGGGACACGTTTTGCCGCGGAGGGGCCTGCCTCGGAGCCCCGCGCGGATGCGACGACGGCTCAAACTGCACGACTGATAGCTGCGACTCGGTCGAGGGCTGCTCGGCCGTGGCCATCGCCGGTTGCTGCAAGACCGACGAGGATTGTCCGGCGGGTGACCAGTGCACCTTTGGCTATTGCGACCTCGGGACCGGAACATGCAGCCTTCGGGACCTCCCGAATCGCTCGGTCTGCGACGACGGCGAGAGCTGCACCTCCAATGATTTCTGTACCGATGGTGTCTGCGTAGGGAGCCCCTCCCAGTGCGATGATGGAGACCCCTGTACGACCGATATCTGCGAGGTCGGGGGCGGTTGCCAATACGCCGCGATCGAAGGTTGCTGTATCGACAATGCGGCCTGCGATGACGGTGACGTCTGCAACGGCACGGAGAGCTGCGTCTTGAGCTTGTGCGTCTCGGGGCGGCCGGCACCGTGCGACGACTGGGATTCCTGTACGGTCGACACATGCCTACCGGAGCGAGGTTGCGTCAACGCGCGCCTCGGCGTCGCGGATGACCCCGCCTGCGCTTGGCGCGAGTGCGGTGGAGACTGCGATGACGCCGACCCTTGTACCGACGACGTATGCGAGCGCGTGACCGGCGTTTGCCAACACTTGCCGCGGTACTCGCCCCCGGAGTGTGAGCTTGCAGGCGGACGCGCAGCCAAGACGGGTTGCGGTGGTGGCGACCGACCCGCCGAGGGTATTGTCCTGCTCATAGCCCTCGGAGCGCTTTTGGCCTTGAAAGGACGCCGGCCCGTTCGGACGAATAGGGGACCCGGAAACAACTAGGGAGATGGACGATGCGACAACGGAACCGAGGACTGTGGATAGCCATAATCACTTGTGGATTCGGACTATTAGGTGGTTGCGACGATGGCGCCGAGCCCGAGCTCAGGCTCAATTTTAGTGCGGTCGTCGGGGGTTCCGAGTTCGCGTGTGGCCAGCCCTTTGAGGTCACAGGCGCCGACGGCAAGGCGACGGCGAGCTTTAGCGATTTCCGGTTGTATATCAGCGATATAGAGCTCACTAGCGCCGACGGGACAGTGTTCCAGGCGCCTATCGTCGAGGCGGCCCCATGGCAGCTGCCCGAGGTAGCCCTCTTGGACTTCGAGGACGGGACGGCCAGCTGCAGCGGCGGCACGACCGAGATGAACAAGGTCATCCGTACGACAGCCCCGAAGGGCGACTACACCGCCGTCCACTTCACCATCGGCATCCCCTTCGCGCTCAACCACGGCGACGCCGCGAGCGCGCCGGCACCGCTGAACCTCAGCGGGCTCTTTTGGAACTGGAACGGCGGTTACAAGTTCGTCCGCATCGACGCGAAGCTCGACGGCGCACGCTTTGTGCCTTTTCACCTTGGCAGCATCGGCTGCGCGATGGACCAGGCCACCGGCACGGTCAAGAGCTGCGTCCGGCCCAATCGCCCACGCGTGTCCCTCGACGGCTTCAACCCCGAGGTGGACACGATCGTCATCGATGCCGCGGCGCTCTATGCGGAGGTCGCCGTCACGAGCGAAGACAACGAGGGCTGCCAGTCATCGCCCGACACGCCCGAGTGCGCTGGGATGCTCGGCGCTGTGGGCCTCTCGATTGAGGACGCCACGCTCAAGGACACGCAGACTCTCTTCTCGGTCAGGGCGCGCTGAGCGTAGCTTTAAACAATGGTCGCGATGGGTTCGGCGCGCGGTGTTGGCTGTGGGCGAGGGCGTGAGCCGGGAGAGGTTCCTTCTTTATTCGCGGGGCGAATCGTGTTCCATTGCGCCCGCGCCGCTGACCCCTTTGTGATCGGCGTGATAAACGCTCGCTTGGGACGATGCTATGACCTCCAACACCCCAAATCTCACCGAATCTCACTCGGCCATCCGTGCCCGCTATGACGCCATCGTGGCGCGCGGGCTAAAGCTGGATATGACGCGCGGCAAGCCCGCCCCCGAGCAGCTCGACCTCGCCGCTGGCCTGCTTGAGACCGTCAACAGCCACGATTTCAAAGCCGCCGACGGTACCGACACCCGCAACTACGGCGGCCTAGAGGGCCTACCCGAGGCGCGGGCCTTGATGGCGACCATCTTGAACGCCCCGGCCGCAGACGTCCTGATTGGCGGCAACGCCTCGCTGCAGTTGATGTTCGACGCGATGGTGCGGTGTCACCTGTTTCCTTTGCCGGGCAGCACGGCCGCGTGGGGTAAGGCCGACACGGTCCGTTTCCTTTGCCCTGTGCCGGGCTATGACCGCCACTTCGCGATCACCGAGCACCTCGGCTACGAGATGGTGACGGTACCCATGACCGGCCACGGGCCAGATATGGACGTCATCGAGGCCCTCGTCGCCAACGACGCGTCGGTCAAGGGTATCTGGGTCATCCCGACCTACAACAACCCGACCGGTGAGTCGGTGAACGCGGAGACCGCAGGCCGCTTGGCGGCGATGAAGACGGCGGCCCCTGACTTCCGGATCTTCTGGGACGACGCGTACGCCGTGCATCACCTCGGTGATGATCGGGATATCGTGCCGTCGATCCTCGAGCTCTGCCGCGCGGCGGGTAACCCTGACCGCGCCTTTGTCTTCGGCTCGACCAGCAAGATTACGCATGCTGGTGCTGGACTTAGCGCCTTCGCGTCGAGCCCCGCGAACATCGCCTGGACCAAGAACACCCTTTCAAAACAAACGATCGGGCCGGACAAGATTAGCCAGATTCGCCACGTCCGTCTCTTGAAGGACGCCGCGGGTATCGAAGCCCACATGGCGAAGCACGCGGCGATCCTCAAGCCGAAATTCGATGTCGTCCTGGAGGTCCTTGGGGCCGAGCTGGACGGGACCCATCTCGCGACCTGGACATCTCCGAAAGGTGGCTATTTCATTAGCTTGGATACCAAGCCCGGCTTCGCGAGACGCGTGGTCGCGCTTGCCGATGCGGCCGGCGTCAAGCTGACGGCCGCAGGCGCCACCTATCCCCACGGCAAGGACCCACGCGACAGCAATATTCGCCTCGCGCCGAGCTATCCCGGCCTCGGTGATCTCCGCCTCGCGACTGAAGTGGTCGCCCTGTGCGTGAAACTCGCATGGCTTGAAGAGCAATAATCACATGTCAAAACAACGCCAGCGGCCTCCTCGTCCATCCGGTAGCGCCGGTGTGTCCCCTCGCGCCCGCGCCGCGCAAGGACCCCGCCCCATGCAGCAGCTCACCGTCGCCGAACCAGATCGGCTCGACCGCGCGCTGGTGCCGCTGGTTGGTAGCCGGACGAAGGCGGCCGAGGCGTTGAAGGCCGGGCGGATCCGGGTCGATGACGCGCCCGTGACCCTCGCGGACGCGGCCCGCGAGGTGGCCGTCGGCGCGGTCATCACTCTCGACGAGCCCGGCGCGCACAACAGCAAAAAGGCCCTCGTCGCCCTTCGCGTCTTGACCGAACACCACATCGGCCTCATCGCCGAGGGGCGCTCCTGGGTGGCCATCAATAAGCCGGCGGGCCTCCTGACAGACGCCGCAACCTTCAAGCAGCAGCGCGAGGAGCCCAACGCGACGGCCATCGTCACGGAGTACCTCGTCTCCCGCCACGGGCCTGGGATCACCGCCCTACCCGCCCACCGCATCGACCGGGACACCAGCGGTGTTGTGCTCTTCGCGACCCGCACGACGGCAGAGACGACGCTGAGGGACCAGTTCGCGGCCCGTACGCCCGAGCGGACCTACCTCGCGGCCGTCAGTGGCCGACCTGAGGGTGAGGGCGGGCACTGGGAACACACGATGCGCTGGGATCCGGACCAAAACCGGCAGCTTTCCGCGCGCATCGACGAGCCGGGCGCGACCGTCGCGCACTCGGACTGGCGCACCGTCGCCCATATCAAGGGCCAGGCCAACGAAGCCGGCGAAGATGGCCACACGAGCCTCATCGAGGTCCGCCTGACGACTGGCCGACGGAACCAGATCCGCCTCCAGGCGGCGCTGTCCGGCCATCCGCTTTTGGGCGAGCGCCTCTACCACCCGCCGCGCGGTGTGCTGGTGCCGTTGACACCGTCGAATACGCCCGCGCCTGGACGCCAGGTGCTGCACGCGCTGTCGCTGAGGTTCCAAGACCCCGATAGTGGCAAGGACGTCTCGGTGTCGGCCCCGCCGCCCGCCGACCTCGATAAGCTCTTGCGGTACTTTCGCTGGCGCTTTGATGGGACCGTCGCGAAGGACTCGGACTCGGTCTAGGTTTCCACGGGCTGTCTTTCCTAAGGTGAGGCAAGCCTGACAGAGTGTCAGGTCATTGTGATTCGTCCCGTGGGGCGGGCATCTGCGGGCGCCGGTTTGGGACCTTGACGGAAAATGTCTCGGTTCTCGAAGAAAACGCACTTCCGTTGTCCGCGGCGCCGTCCGCCTCGCGTCAAGGATGCTGAACAAATCACACGGCGGCTTCTGCGAGCCTCTCCGCCCCCTGTCCGGGGGTGCGGTTGACGTTCGTAGGAGGTCCGACCATAGTCAGCACCCGAATGCGCCCTCGCGGCCGCGTTCAATCGACACGAAGGATAGGCCCCATGACGCAATCCCACGACTTCGACTCGAACCTGCTCTTGCCACTTTTCCGCCACGGGTACTCCCCAGAAGGGCTAAACACGGCCTTTGGTCACAAAGCCATTGTCGAGTGGTTGATGAAGTTGGCTAAAGGCTTCTGGTCGACCAGTGGTGTGTTGAGAGATCACGCCGAAGTCACGGAGTTCGCCGTCTCGGCGGTCGCCCGGTTATGGGAAAAGGTGACCAAGGCGTCCGGACTGCGGACGCCAAAGGACGAGGACATCAAAGACCCAAAAGGTTTTGTCGCGAGGGTGTTCCGGAACTTGATGCAGGACATCGCGCGTAAACCACTGGCTGCCAAACGTGGCAGTGGCCGCGCGAACGAATCACTCGACGCCGAGGGAGCACGACAGGTCTCCACGCCGAACGCCAGGGACGCCGAATCGGCCCTTTTTGATAAGAGGGCCCTCGCGCGAGTGCTCCGCATTGCGAGGGATCCCGAGACAAAGCTCACGCCGACCCGCCTCGCGGCGTTCCTTGTGTACACGGTCCCCCACGACCTCGCAGCCGCGGAAGCTGACGCCGCCATAGGTCCGAATGGTGCCGGTTTTGTGAGGGCCCAAGACGCGACGCTGGACCTCGTCAACAACCACATCTGCGCGCAAGGGCTTATACCGGTTATCGATACGGCCGGACAACATGCTGTTGCATGGATCACGCGATGTCGTGAGGACGCTGTCACGGGTTGGCCCGCGTGGGTAGAACACGACGGCGGCGCCGCGCGTAAAGCGCTTGATACGGTCCAGACCTGGTACCGTAGAGCGCGCGACGACATTAAAAAGAACGGGGGTCAGTCATGAACGCCGAGACCGTCGCCATCGACCGCCTCGGACTCCTCGCGCCGGGCCGTCCGGGCCAGCACCAGGGCGTCAGCCACTGCGCCAAGCACTGGCTCAATCCCGGCCAATACTGGAATGATATCGCCCCGTCGCAGGTCGTCCCCGTCGACGCCCATCGTCCGGCGGCGGCCGCGGCACGCGTCGTGGCCGCCGGCGACCCAACACCGCATAAAATCAAACCGGTCGACCCGTCTACCGCCATCCGTGACCTGTGGGACGACCTCGCGGACGTCCAACGCTATGGTTACGACGCGGTCATCGGCGCTGCTTTTTCGGGCCGCGGCGATTTATTTGGCCAGACGCTGTCCGCGACCGAGGAGACCTCGCGTCAAGGCTATCGACTGCCATCCGACCGCTCTGGAGCGCCGGGTCGGGTGGCAGCCCTCTTGCCCGCGGGCATCATCGTCATCGGCGACGCTGTGTCCTCGCCCGTTCCTCAAGGTGCTTCAGAGTCCGAGGGTTTCTTGTTGCGAATCCGTACCGCCTATCGACCCGTCCTCTACAGGGGTGCCCGCTTCGGCCAGGGCGCTGACGACGAGGCCAACCGCAAGATCCGACGCGGAATTTCCGAATCCAAAGCGAAGCGCAGTCTGATGACGCTTCTCAGCCACAGGGGGGCCAACCCATGAGCGCCACACCGACAAACGACTTCCTCACGACCCTGAAAGAGACGCTCACCCTTGGCCACGACGCCACGCTGGCGATGCTAGGCGGGGCGCCCCTCGACGGCGGGATCTTGGTCCCGACCCTCAGCGCCGCTGCGTTGCTGGCCACCCACGCAGACCTCGCGAAGGACCCCCAGGTCCAAGACACCTTGTTTGCCCTCGCGACTGACCGTGGCCGGCGGGTCCTCGATGCCGCGCTCGCGCCCTCCGACGTGGAGGCGCTCCCAGAGCTAGAGGCGACGATGGACTACGAGGACAAGGTCGAGCTGCTGCGCGAAGCCATCGAGCTCGGGGCCCTCACGACCTATGCGGGCTCCGACCTGCGCGCGGCTATCTCCGCCTACCTCGATCTGTTGGAGGTCCATGTGTTGGCCTACGGCGACGCACACACGGACCTCGGACCGGCAGCTGAGTTGCTTAGCAACGTCGCCCCCTTCTCGGCCGATCACCCAGTCACGACGCTGCTCTCGATGGTCCGCGCGGGTGAATACGTCAATGACTATGTCCTTGCACCTGCAAACGCTATAGAGCTCGTGCGTCAGGCCATCGCCCACATCTCAACGCCCGAGTCCCTGTGGTCCAAGTGGCGCGAGGGCTTCAAGCGCTTTGTCCAAGCGACCGACCGGAATATCGCGGGCCTTATCGCGATGCCGACGCCGACGCCCGACCTCGCCTATGCGGCGGACGCCGATGGCATCGACGAGCATCGCTTCAACCTGACCCAGGGCCAAGACGACGAGGTCAACGTGGTCTTTCAGGGCGAGCGGGTCTTGTTGGAGTGGCAGGGCGCGGGCGAAGTACCTGTCGACGCGCGGCTTGAGGCCACGACGGTGCTCGACGAGACCGACAACGCCCCGACCATCAACAGCGACCACCGCGTGCGCTGGATCCTCGCGGTCCCGCCCGGTGATGGTGGCACCGTCGTCACGCTCCGCTTCCCCTCAGGCCGCGAAGAGACACTCACGATCCCGGCTGTTTAGATTCATTTTGCGGAGGACAAGAGCGCGATGACGCCACAGGAGATCCAGGACCTCAAGGACCTCATCAAACAACACGGCGCTCGGGCGCCCGGCCACCTGCGGGCGAGGATCGACGCGCTGCTTCCGACCCTCACCAGCCGTGCCGAGACGAGCGACTGGCTCCAACGTCAGTCGCGCCTCCACCTCACGGATACATCGCCGCGCATCGGCAAGATGATATTTCCTGTCATAATGTCAGGAAATATCTCTGGGGCGTTGATCACCTTTCAGGCCGCGAGCAGCCGCGGCGGCGATCGAGACCTTGAGTCTGTCTCAGGCGCACGCGTGCGACGATGGCTCGTGAGGACGTTGGCCCAGCTGCTCACGATAGACGCGTCGGTGATCGAGCTCCGACTGTCTTACGTGCCGATGACTTGGTGGTTTGGTGTTGAGGGCGCACCCCAAATAAGCGGCGAGTTCCCGCCCCTCGTGGGCGAGTCTATGGACCTAGCCATCGCGCTTGCGTTGACGGGCTACTTGATCCAACGGGTCCCGCATGGAGCATGGGTGGTGTCCGGCGCGCTTGGCCTCCCAGGACGGGTCGGGGTAGTTGGACACTGTGTCGAAAAACTCAAGATCGTGCGCATCGAAGCTCCGAATGTCCGTTCTGACCAATGCGTACTCGCCGACACTGAGCTCGAGTTCGACCCGCTCCTGCGACGTGTGTACGGCGACGATGTTATCAATGCGCTGGCGGGCGCCTTTGACCAAAGCGCGACGGCCCTCTTGGACCAGGCAAACGCGGCGTGGAATGGGCGAGACGAGCACAACGCGGCCTCACTTGCACGGTCGGCGCTAGCCATGACGACCAGCCCGGGCCAACTTGCGCGTGCCCGGTTGATTCTTGCGGCTGACGCGGTCCACCGCGGCACCCTCGACGAAGCCGCAAGACACTTTGACGCCCTCGAAATCGCGGTCTCCAACGCGACGAGGGCCCATGGCTGGGTTCGCGACGACATGCGGGAGGTGGCGATCCGGATGGCCGGTGCCGACCTGGACCGCCTCGCTCCGACGGACGCCAAGAACTTGGTCGCTCCTGTGATTGAGGCCCTGAAGAGCGTTTTGGAAGAGCATCGGTCTGCGCGATGGAATGACCTCATGGCACAGGCGAAGGGCACTCTTAGTCGCATACACTTACTCGAGGGTGACCTAGATGCGGCGATCGCGATGAGGCGCGAGGCCATCGCGGACGGACCGGAGCAAGAACGGGCTCGCTCGCGACTAGCGCTGGCGACGCTGCTGTTTCTAAAGGGGGAAAGAGACGACGCCGCGATCGAGCTCGCACGCGCGAGAGATGCCCTGGTGTTCCTCGCCGCGGGTCCCGCGCGCCAACTCACGGCCCGATTCGTGCGCGTCGCGCAGACGCGTTGGGGTCTCCTTCATCCCTCCGTGCAGGAGACAAGGGCCGCCTTCGATTCGGCCCCGGAGCTCTCTGCATGGCCGCAACCCGCTGAAGTTATTGCGACTATTTTGGCCGCGAGTGACGAGAGCCTCGCCCTTACTTGGTTTGACAAGCACATCTTCTCGATGACGGCGCCACCGCATCCGGCCTACATCGACTTCCTCGTGACAGCTTGCGCAAGGGCTGTCGCCAGCGGCTTTGATTCACCTCGCTGGCGTGAGGGTCCTGTCCACCTCGTCGACGCGATCGCCAAAACAAGCGCAGATGCAGGCCGGGTAGCGATACTGCGCGCCTTTGTAGAGGGCGGCGATACGACCCCCGTCATCCAAGGCTGCCTCTACTAGGCGATCGTAGGCGACGCCCGGCCTGCCTACCGCGGCAAGAGATAGCGCACCAGCAGCCGCGGCCCATCCGAGGCCCCGACCGGCTGGATGTCGACGCCGTTGCGGAAGGACGAGATGACCGCCCACCCGTGGTTCTCCTCACCCGCGAGCCACGCCCGGACGCGCTCGGTGACCTCCAGGACCACGAAGCCTGCCTCGTCAACGTGCCTTGACAATGCGTCAGGTATCATCGCGGCCTCAATGTTGTCAGGGGTGACGCCGTCACCACCGAGAGATCTCCAGGTCGTCGCGGCGTCCCAAGGGATGCGCATCGAAAAGAGCGCAAGCGCGTCGCCATCGTCTGTGCTCGTCAACACGAGATAAGCTGACACAATGACAGCCCCGGCAGGTAGCGCGTCTGGTCCGGTCGTCAGGCCATCAAAGCGCAAGAGGCCCTGTGCCTCAAGGCCGCTACCCTCGGGGTCATCTTGGTCGAGGTTCATGACCGCGTTGAGCTGCGACAGATCGGGCGTAACCTCCGCGATCGCGAGATTGGTTGCTTGCTCCTGAAAAGATGCGTGGTGCACGGGCGTCAGAATCTGGAAGATCTGTGTGTTTTCCAAGGTCCCCGCGACCACCTCGGCGCCGGCACCCCACGCGAAGATCGGCACATCAACGCCGGTGTGACCGCCGGTCGTGTATTGGTGGGGCGGCAAGCCGGCGGCGTCGAGGGGCCCCTCACTTACAATCAGCCCGCCTGTCTCGTGGTCCGAGAGCACGATGATGAGGGTGTCATCGCGACCGGCCGCCCACGCCTTCGCTACGGAGACCGCGTCGCTGAGCGCTCTGACGGCCGCGACGACCTCGTCGAGTTGGTTATTGTGTCCGCCCGTATCGGCCTGCTCGGTCTCCAGGAGCAGGAAGAAGCCCTGCCCGCCCTCGGCCAGAGCGTCGAGCGCGACCTCGGTCAGGGCAGCCAGCGGAGGCTCGGTATCCGCGCCGAAGAGCCCCGCGATGTGCGGCGTCGCCGCGTCAACCGACCGCAACGACGGCTCATCCGTCGCGACGACGTAGCCCGCAGCGGCGGCCGCGATAGGGTTCATGCCCGAGCTAGCCCGGCCAAAGAGGATATTCGGGTGGGTGCCCTTCAACATGGACTCGGCGATCTTTGCGTCCTGGTCCCGATAGTCGGCGTGCGCCCCAAAGCCCGCAGGCGTCGCGTCGGTCATCGGGGTCTGAACGGTCGCGAGCCCCACGCGTCGGCCCAAGCGCTGGTTTAACTCTAGGACGCTCTCAAGGCGCGAACCATCCCCAGGCCTCGCGACCCCGATCGCGCTGTTGCGGGTCTTAAACCCCGTGGCCATCGCCGTCGCGGCCGCCGCCGAGTCGGTGACCTCGCCGAGATAGTTGGAGGTGCGCACATACCCGCGTTGGGGGAAGCTATCGAAACTAAGCGCCCCGCCGATCGCCAGGCGGGCGGCGCGATACTGCTCGGCGCCCATACCATCGCCGACAAAGAGGATGATGTGTTTGGGGCCGACGCCCGCCGGCAGGCAGGGCACGCTCGCATTGTTGGTGTAGGAGTCGTCGCCGACGTCGCTAGTTGCCGCGTCGGGATGCGACAGATCTGGCAGGACATCAGAGACTTCTAACGCATCGCTGAGAGTCTCAGCGTCATTATCTGACATGGTGTCAGCCATTTCGGCGACATCAAGAGCCCCGACTACTGTATCCACTGGCGGCGCGGTGTCAGCGCCGACGGGAGTCGGTGACTGGCAGCCCGCGAAGAGACCGATCGCGCAAGCGAGACCGAGCTTTAGGTGCATGTTCAGCCGAGATGGTTCCACCGTCACTCCGAGCCGCGAGGGTCCTTCTCATATCAGAGGACACCCGACCGTTGATACCTCGATTCCCGCCTCGGTTGGGTGTGGTCGGCCGCGTCTGTCCCCGTTCTGGGTGGACGGCGACGCGCATCCCGCTCAAGATGGCGTACCTTGGTACGCGGCCGGAGCAATACATGGGACAAAAAATAAAAAAAGCCGACGAAGTAGAGCTAACAACCTCCTCTGAAACCATGCAAGACGACGTGCCCTTCAACCAGATCGGCGTCCACCCGCTGTCTCTGGCCGCCCTGGGCGCCGCCATCGTACCGTTTCTGGTCACAGTGGGCCTCTTTCACACGGCCTCCGTCGACGGTCAGGTCGTCATCTCCTTCTTCGACCCCGTGGCCGCCATCGGTGGTCTCGCCGCCGTGTTGCTTGGGGGCCTCAGCGCCCTTAAAGCCCTCCGTGGTGACTTCCGGGCCCGTCTGCCCCTCGCGCTCGCTTTTGCCGGCGCGGGCGTAGTCTTTGGACTCTACCACGCCGCGCGGGGCTTCGGCCTGATTGGCGTGCCGCCAATGGGGTAGACGTCGCCCTACCCTATTGAAAGTGACGCTCTAACCAGCTGGTCTGACCGTCAGTTTTGACGCAGGTCACCCGGAGCTTGTGCAAGTAAGGCATGGCCGTGAGACCGCCCGATCCAAGGACCGCCGCGATGCGCTGGCTAGTTGGTAGACCAATCATCTTGTCGGACTTCATACGAATCTCGAGCTGACCGTCCCGCACGCGGCTGCCGATGATCGGCGCGGTGAGGAACTGCCCTCGGTCGTGCAAGACGACGAAGTGGCGCCCTAGCTCGGCGTCAGTGACGGACGCTATAGTTGGTACCGCAATCGTCGTGAAACGTATATTGACGCCGTCTATCCCATCGCGCGCAGGTAATGGCTCGGCGCTTGCGACCGCGCCCTCGTCCAGAAATGGCTTTGGCTCAAGGACCGCGAAGACGAGATCACCCGGGTCGAGTCGCAGATCGCCCGGGATCGCCGCGGGCGGAATCTGTATGGCCATCCCATCGAGCAACCGCGGCCCGAGGAACTCCAGTAGGGACGTCGCTTGATCCGCTCCTCCTTCTGCTTTCACGACCGTAAAACCCCGGAGCTCGGCGCGCGTCGACACGTCGAGGACGCCCGGGTGAGTGCGCAGCAACATGGCCGCCGAGGCCGTCGCCGCGCTAGAGATGCGATAGAACCCGAAGTCGCCCTGGTGGCTCATGACCTCCCATAGTTTGTCGGCAAAAGGCCACGCTGTGTCCTCATTGCAAGGTGGTGCGACCTGCCCCTCGACCAAGATGACGAAGGGCTGGCCCTCGGTCTTCGGCGTCGTCCCCTCGGTCAGGTCTTTCGCCGAGCTCACAACAAAAAGCCCCGAGTCCTTGCCCCGTGTCATCCGGTCGCCCCAGAGACGCACCATCTCAGGACGCAGCCCCTGCGGCGGTTTGCCATCGGAGATAAGAGGATGAAGCTCGCCCGAAAGTTCGACGCGTACGGTCTCCCAGCCTGTCGTATCGATCCGCACCCGGACGTCCGCCGAGTCCTTACACCCAAAACCGAGGGCGGCCCCGACACACAAAAAAACGAGGGCGACAAGAGAGGGCCGAAAACGATGAAGGACCTTCACGCGGCTACCACATCCCGCCGAAAGACGGCGAGGGTCTCGATGTGGTGGGTGTGCGGGAAGAGGTCGACGGGCAAGAGCGGCCCATCGAGCCGATAGCCGAGCTCGCCGAGGGGCTCAATGTCGCGGGCCAGTGACGCGGGGTTGCATGAGACGTAGATGAGCAGGCCCGCGTTGAGGCTCGCGAGGTGGGCCATGGCGGCGGTCATGAGCCCTGCGCGGGGGGGGTCAACGACGACGGCGTCGACCGTGACAAAGGAGGCCGCATGATCCGGGTCGGCGAGGACCTTGCCGACATCCCCAGCGATAAAGGTGATGTTCGTGAGGTTATTGCGGATGGCGTTGGCGCGTGCGTCCTCAACGGCCTCCTCGACTAGCTCGACGCCGACCACGGACGCCGCGAACGGGGCCAGCGCGAGGCCCAGGATCCCGGTACCGCAGTAGAGATCGACGACGTGGGGCGCGCGTCCGAGGGTGGTCCCGAGGGCCTCGAGGTGGGCCACGATGCGCGCCATGATCAGCTCAGCCTGGCGCGGATGAGGCTGGAAGAAGGCCTGCGGCGATATACGGAGGTCCAACGACCGTCCGCCCGGAAGGGCCATGACCTCGGGTAGATAGCCCTCACCCGATAAGACCGTGGTCTTGCGGCTCGTGCGCTCACCTCGTTTTGCGCGCCGCGCCGTCCAGAGCACGCCGCTGATTCCGGGCTGACCGGCAAGGACTCGGCCGAGCTCGGCGGCGACCTCGGCGGGTGTCCGTGGTCCACTTATTGTGTCAACCACATCGGTGTCGGTTGTGCCTATCTCGATCAGCCGCGTCGGGCCGCCATCGACGGTGAAGCGGCGACTCTCGCGGATGACGATGATCTCGAGCCAGCCGGCGTCTTTGCGTTCGTCGCGGGCCTTCAGGCCCATAACCCGTGAGGCCGCGGTGACAGCGCGGACCATGGCGAAGCCGGCCTCCGAGATCATCGGACACCCTTCGAGATCGATGACCTCCCAGCGATAACCGCGTGGGTGTAGACCAGCGACGAGGCGCCCGTCGAGGTCCCAGCCAAAGCTGTACTCCATCTTGTGGCGATGCCCTTGGCGGAGCTCGGCGCCAATCGGTTCAGCGACCGGCACATCACAATGCTCAGCCTCGCTTAAGAGGTACTCGATGCGAGCCTTTTTGGCGGCTAGCTGGCCCGCGTAGGAGAGCCCCTGGATGGTGCAGCCACCACATGAGGTGCCCTTTCGGGGTATGCCGTCTTCGAAACCGGCCTCGGCGTAACGACAGAAAGGCGCCACGCGGTCGGGCGACGGTATCTCGAGCTTCACGATCGTGGCGATGACCACGCCGGCCCGACGAGACGTGACGTGGGCCACGACCTGGTCGCCCGGGAGACCCTCGCGCACGGCGATCTTCGCCACGAAACCCTGAGGGCCACCCGTGAGATAGCCCGAGAGAAACCCAAACCCGAGCCCATCGTCATCGACACCGACGACCTGAACGCGGACGTGGTCATCGCGCCGCGGTAGCCGTCCAGGGAGGGACTCAAGCGGTTCGTCTGCAGAGGCTTCGCCGGGCTTCATTCGTTTTGACATATAAAACTCAGGGGTTAGGTGAGGGAGTCGGCGCGCCGGGGACACCGCGCTCACAGCGCAGGAGGGCCTCAAAGTGTCGCCTCGCGGGGTCTTCGGGGTCCCGTCGCATGAGGCTCTTACCCGCCGTGCGCGCATCCAGGAACAACTTCAAGCGGAGCCACGGCGCGATCATCACCTCAAGCTCGCTGGCCGTGGCGTCTAGACCCGCGACGCGGTCGGACGCGTTCTGCCAGTTCGGGTAGAGCTCGCCGCCGCGCAAGAAGGCCGCGATAGAATCGGCGTTGACGCGCAGCGTCGCATGAAAGGCAGGGTGCCACGGGTCATCAAGGACGGCCCAGCGCGCCAGCAGCGCGCCTCGGAGACGTGCCAGCTGAACGCTCTCCTCAGCGGCTGCCTCGTCCGTCGCCGCGCGCGCCTCCTCGATCTTTCCTTGCAGCAGCAATATTTTTGCGTCAATCGTCGCGGAGGTGTCGCCGTCCAACGCCAAGTTGAGCCTCTCGGCGAGCCGAGCCGCGCCGCTCTCGACCTCGCTCCAGGACCAATGCGCGGCGTCCGCATCAACCTCTAGACCCGCGCCCTCGGCGATAGCCCAACGCAGCGACGTCGTGATCGGGACATCAAACCCCGCCGAGACCACTGCCGCGTGGACATGGGCCTCCAGCCAGCTGACGCGGCCATCCCCGTCGCAGTCGCGGGACTCCAGCGCCAACTTCGCCCCGTCGACAGTTGCCCCGGTGAGGGCCTCGACGAGATGGCGGGCATAGCTCTCGCGCGCCTGCCTCTCGGGATCCGGGTCACAGCCGCTGGCGACGCGGTCCCAGGTGGTCGCCGCGAGGACGCAGCGGGTGGCCTGTTCGGCGTCCCCTTCGGCGGGTAACTGCATGCCAATGCTGGTAAAACCACCGGCGTGACACATCGCGGCTAGCACCCGTACATCCCGTCGAGCGGAAGCCGTCGCCTCTGAGATCAGCTGAGGTGAAATAAAATCGCCGCCCCACACGACGTAGGCGGCGTCATCGCGCCCTACCGCCGGCTCGCCATGTCCCGAGAGCCACACGGTGAGGTCCGCGCCAGGGACCAGCGATGCGCTCTCAAGTCGGTCTAGGAGGGCTTCGGCGTCAGCAGGACCATGTGCGGGTACGCGATTCATGCGGTAGGCGACCGGGCGTCCGCGACCACCAAAGATCTCGCCGATCACCTCGACGAGGGGGATCTCCCCGCCCACATCATCACCGGCAAGCTCATGAATTCCATAAGTCCCTGCGCCCCCGCCAAAGAGCACGAGGCCCGCCCCCGGATAGACCGCCCCGAGGAACCCGACCGCGGCGAGCGCGTCAGTCTCGATCTGGAGCTCCGTCGAATATGGGTCGGCGCCCCCCGAGATCGCGATCCAGCGCAGAGAAGCCGCGGCGGGAGGCCCACTGACGGAAGGCGCGGGTTGAAGCTCAACGAAGGCGCGGCCAAGCGCGGCAGGGCCAGGCGGTTGAGCGAGTTCTGTGGTGGATTCTGTGGTGGACGGTGGCGAGACCGAAGCTGGCGTCTCATCGCGACAGCCGAGACAGACGAGGCCCGCGAGAGGCCAAAAGGCTATGGCCCATCTGCGCCGCGCCCCCGACCTCCGATCGACTCTGCTTTTTTCTGTCCGCATCGCGCACTCCGTAGTCACCGAAACCGCCTAACACGTCTGACTTTCCGCGGCACCTAGGCACGCGACAGGCCCGAGCGAAGACGTCGTGTTGACAAAGACGCGTCACCCCATTTAACACACGCCTAAGCTTGGAAACGCACCGCGCACCGGGACTCGTCGTCCGGGCCCTTGAGAGAATCGAAGGTCGAAACTCCTCAATAGACCAATGGTTTCACAGGCTTAAAGCCTGCCCCGCGTGTCCACTAAGATAAGGAACTCACTCATGATCGGTCGCTTGCTCGTCCTTGGCGCCTTCCTCGTTGGCGCCGCCGCGTTCTTTCTTCCCTTCTTCAACGTGAACGCCACGATCGCCGTCGACGGCGAGATGAAAGTAGAGCCCATCTCATTGAGCGTCATGCAGATCTTTCAAGGCGCATCGGCCCTTGAAAACCTGAGCGGCGGCGTCGAGATTCCGGAGGCTCAGCGTGACCAGATCAACACGACCCTCGCCCAAATCCGCGGCGTGCTCATGATCCCCTTCGCGCCTACCGTCCTCTTCCTGATCATCCTCTTGGCCGGCATCAGGCGTTTCGGACGGGCCCACGGGGTGTTCGCGCTGATCGTGGGCCTCATCGCCGTCGCCGGCTGGGGACTCATCTCGGCCGCGGCCGCGAACAGCACTTCGGAGGCCGCGAGCTTCGGGATCGGCCTGACGATGGTCCTAGTGGGGGGTATCCTCGGCAGCATCGGGGGAATCGCCGGTATCGCGAAGCCTGAACCGAAGAAGGCCTAAGGGCCCAGTTGGGCCGAGCCCAGCTTGAGATTCGCGAAGAGGGGGGCGACCAGCGATGGTCGCCCCCCTCTTTTTTATGGCGTCTCGGCGCCTTCGCCCTTGAGGTCCTTGGCCTGCTGAAAGTAGCTCTCAGCCTTGGCGTCATCCCCTCGCTTCTTCGCGACGAGCCCACGGTTGTGGGCTATCTGGGCCTTCAACTTGGCATCCGCCGGGCTGGTGCCAGTCACCGACCTGAAAGCTGCCTCGAAGTCCGAATCCGCCGCAGCGAGGTCGTCGCCGGTAGCGCGCATCAAGAACGCATATCCACGGCCTGAACGTGCCGTGATCGCAGACCCATCGTCATCGATCACCTTGGTGAACATCTCAATCGCCGCATTGTAGTCCTTCTTTTTCGTGAGCTTACGCGCAGTATTAATGAACTTCTTTTTGTCGGCTGCGGTCAGAACGCTTTCATCGCCGCCCTCGGCAGCCAGAATCTGCGCCGTACGCTCGTCATCCTCCGCCTCCTGGGCGAAGCGTTTTTCGCGGGCCTCGACGGTGCACGGAGCGAGGTCGGAGAGAGTGAATGAGTCCACCGTCCCGTCGCAGGCCGTGAAGCTGAAGACCCCGTCGCGTAAGACCGGCGCGACAGGCTCAGGCTTACAGGTCGTGTCCTTGTCCCGGCTGTCAAACGCGTCGAAGAGATGGGCGCCGTTCGTCCGGTCAAAGACGCTGAATTGCGTCACGTCGCCGTCGTCACCTGTCGCCGTCGCGCAGTCGTCCTCGTCTTCTTCGCCGTTCTCACAGAAGGGGACGCGTTCGTAAAAGTTCTGAGTGCTGGTGAGGACGGCATAGCGCCCGTCGCCCGTGAGACCTCCGACGGCGTCGACGCTGATGCTCGCGATTGGGGAGAACTTATTGAAAACAATAAACTCTCCGCCCGCGTCGGGTGCGAGCTTTAGGTAGACGCGATAGTCGAGCTCGGAATCCAGATATCCCACGACCGCCGTCGCAGAGGTCGCCTTAATTCCATGGTAGTCCAACCTTTCCATAGCCTTGTCCTCGGTCTCGGCGACGAAGCCGTCGAGATGCAGGACGACACCACGGAGGTCTCTCACGCCTGTCAATTTTTCGCCCTTCTGGGTCCCGACGACCACATTGGGATGGGTGCATTCGGTTGGAATCACCGGAACTATAGCCGCCTCCGTCGCCACCGTCGGCTGCTCCACTTCCGGCTGTTTCACAACGGCGACGGGCTCGTCCGCTGGTGCGACCGACACCTCCGCGGGAGCGGATACCTGCGGCGCGATGGCAGGTGGGTTCTCGCCCTTGCCACACGCACCGAGGAGCAACACACCGACCGGCGCACCGATCGAAATTAAACCTGACATTTTGTCGAAAAACTTCATGAGACCTCGTCTTCGTCCGAAGGGCGCCCGACTCTCGAGTTGAATCGCCCCGAGCGTCAACTGCACGAATCGAAAAATCGGCGTATAGTCGCATCAAGTCTCACGAAGACTTCGCTGAAACCCGCACTCCTGACGGGGAGATCGACTTTACGACCGGCTGCTTGACCGTACAACGTCCGCTCTATAGGTTGCGCGCCCTTGCTCCCGCCCAGTCCCCTGAAAAGAGGTTTCGCCATGACCCACGACAACCGCAGAAAGAGCAGCCGCGCAGCCGTCGACTTTTTCGTCGAGGAACGCCGCGGCGAGCGCAGCTGGCTGCACCCCGCGATCGACCTCTCGATCGACGGCCTCTACGTCCTCGTGACGGATGATCGCCGAGCTCTCGACGCCTCGGTCGCGCTGGAGCTCGAGTTCACGCTCCCGACGGGCTCCCTCGTGAAGTCGCGCGTGCGCATCGCGTACATCGACGATCGCCTGGGGCAGCGCGGCCTGGGGCTTGAGTTTATCGAGCTTGACGACAACTCGCGGAGCGAGATCGAGCGCTTTGTGGAGGTCGCCCTCAGCACGCAGAGCCGCGCCGCCGCACTCTAGAGATGCCACGCGTGGCTCGTCGACGTAACTCCACCTAACGTCGGCTCACATTCTAGGAGACTCCCGATGATTCGAATCCCTCGGCCTAAGAATCTGCGGGACGCTCACGCGCTCCTGCCGTCGATCCTCCGCGGCGGACGAGGCCTCATCGCCCGCAAGACGGCGCCCCAGGTGCCCGACCAGCTCATCGAGCTCTACGAATTCGAGGGATGCCCTCTTTGCCGCAAGGTCCGCGATGCCCTGACTGAGCTTGACCTCAGCTACATCTCGCGGAGCTCTGGCAAGGGCGGCGACCGAACGCGCGCTATCGAGCTCGGCGGCAAGGCGCAGTTTCCGCTGCTGGTCGACCCGAACAGCGACCGGATGCTCTACGAGTCCGAGGCGATCGTCGACTACCTGTACGCGACCTACTGTGGCAAAAAGCGCTCCGCTTGGCGTCGCGCGCTGTCGGGCCTCGACACGGCGTCATCAGTCCTCGCGTCCGCGTCACGGATCAAGGGCAATCGCGTTGAGATCAATACATTAGCCAAGCCCCGGCCCGCACAGCTGCTGGAGCTCTGGAGCTTTGAGGCCTCTCCTTACTGCCGCAGGGTCCGTGAAGAGCTGACCCGGCTAGGCCTCGACTCGGTCGTCCACAACGTCGGCAAGGGCGGCCGTCGCCGTCCCGAGCTCGTCGCCCTTGGCGGCAAGATGCAGGTCCCCTACCTCGTCGACCCCAACACCGGGGTCGCGATGTACGAGAGCGACGACATCGTCGCCTACCTGCGCGAGGCCTACGGCTGACCCTTTAGCAACGGCTGAAGACGCGACAGAGACCCACGCCCTTCGCGCTCACCCGACCGTTCGCGGCGAGGTGTCGCAGCAAATGGAACACGTCCTCGCTGGGAGCCTCAACGGCGATGGCGATGGTGTCGGCTGTGCCTGACATGCCCTCTGAGAGTTGTTGCAATAACAATGATTGCAGGTCCATCAGTTTTGCCGCCGCGACTTTGCCCGCTTCGACGCCAGGCTGATGATAGGCGTTGACGTCAATGAGGCTCGCGTAGAGGCTCACGGCGCGCTCAAAGAGGGCGACGAGGGCCCCGACGCTGGCCGCGTCGACGCGGTCGATGGTGATGGTCAACGATGGCCGACCGTTCTCGGCGAGGGCGGCGCGGGTACCAGCGAGGAAACCCGAGAGGTGATCGCCAGGGTGCTCGCCAGGCTTCACCACCACGGACGAGGCTCCGCCGGGCGCGCCGTCTTCCAGCACCTCGATGAAGGTAGCGAAGAAGTCGTCGCGGCCCTCGCGTAGCTGTTGGACGTAGGCGTGTTGGTCGGTCGAGCCCTTGTTGCCATAGACGGTGAGCCCCTGCCAGACCTCGGCGCCAGTGCGGTCCAAGCGCTTTCCAAGGGACTCCATCACAAGCTGCTGGAGGTAGCGCGACAAGGTCACGAGACGATCTTTGTAGGGCAGGACGACCATGGCCCGGTCTCCACGGCCGCCACCGGCCCCGTACCACGCGAGAGCCAGCAGCATCGCGGGGTTTTCGGCCGAGACGGGGTGACGCGTCATCGCATCCATCGCCGCCGCCCCGGCCAAGAAGGCGTCGCAGTCAATCCCCGCGAGGCCGGCTGGGACCAGCCCGACCGTGCCGGTGACCGACGATCGGCCGCCGACCCAATCCCAGAGAGGAAAGCGCGCGAGCCAACCTGCCGAGAGGCGATGCAGGAAGCTCTTGTCGACGGTGATCGCGACCGCGTGCGAGGCGAAGTCTACCCCAGCGTCTGCGTAGGCTTTTTGGGTCACGACCATGCCGTTGAAGGTCTCGGGCGTCGTGCCGCTCTTCGAGATCACGGCGACGAGGGTCCGTTCAAGAGGTGCGAGCTGCCGCAAGATGCGGTCCATGCCGTCCGGGTCGGTGTTGTCCATGAAGTGGACGTCGAGCCCCGCCCCTTCGTCGAGGGCGTCAATGACGAGGTCCGGCCCCAGCGCCGACCCGCCGATACCCACAACAAGCAGGCGATCGAAGCGCCGCGGGGCCTCGTCCAGGATCAGGCGACAGAAAGACCGGGACGCGACAATAGACTCCTGAATCGCGTGCCCGACCTCAGCGGGGGCGATCTTCGGCGCGCGCAGCCAGTAGTGGCCGACCATCCGCCCCTCGTCGGCGTTCGCGATGGCGCCGCCTTCAACCGCCGCGAGATCCGAGAAGGCCCGCGCGATGGGTCCGGCGAGCACGGCGTCAAGGTCGCGAGCCAGCTTCATCCAGCGGAGGTCGATGGCGAGGGTGCCCTTGAGCGCGAAGGACGGCTTTTCCCAATACAGTGGCAACATCGATTTCCCCTTCGTTTTCGAAACATAAGCATGATCCGGCTAGCGATCCCTTGAGCACGGCGGGACCGACATTCGGCGGCGCGACGTTAGGGCCAATCGCCGTGCGGCGCTAGCACGTGCCGTGTGGCGTCAGAGACCGGCAGGATCACTCGCACAATCTCGGAGGCGTCGCCTCACGACAGGTGAAGTGGGAAGCCAAATTCGCCGGGGCCGGTTTGATTGAGGCGGGCGCTGTGCTAAATATACAGGGCAGTAGGTGGCCCGTTTTGTAGCTCGGCTCCTTCTATCGCACCAAGAATTCGTCTGCGTCGGGTCGTAAACCCCACGCCGGAAACCAGTCTCCGCGACAGTCACACATGCACAAGGATCCCCATGGGCTCACTCGTTTCACGCATCGCAGAACTTCAGGACCGTAAGGTTTACAAGGACCTCAACTGGACCGGGACCTTCGACGAGTATCTCGAGTTGGTGCGCCAACAGCCCGAGGTCACGCGCACCTCATGGCAGCGCCTCTACGACATGATCTCCAGCCACGGCCTGACCGAGTACACCGACTCGAAGAAGAAGGTCTCGCACTACACCTTCTTCGATGACCCCATGAACAAGGGCCGCGACGCCATCTTTGGCCTCGACGTGACGCTCATGAAGCTAGTCAACGTCATCAAGAGCGCCGCCTACGGGTTCGGCACCGAGAAGCGTGTCATCTTGCTCCACGGCCCCGTCGGCTCGTCGAAATCGACCATCGCGCGCCTCATGAAGCGCGGCCTTGAGGAATATACCCGCACCCCAGAGGGCGCGATTTACACCTTCGACTGGAACATGGACGAGGTCGATAAACCCACGACGTGGGTCCCCTGCCCCATGAACGAGGACCCGCTGCACCTTATCCCGCTCGACTGGCGGGCCCGCGCCGTCAAAGACCTGGGTCTCGACGAGCGCTGCCGCGACTACTCGATTCCCATCAAGGGCGAGCTCAACCCAGCCTGCCGCTTCCGCTTCAATCAGCTGATGCTGCGCTATGACGGCGACTGGGCGCGCGTCATGGGGCACATCCGCGTCCGCCGCTTCGTCTTTTCTGAGCAAGATCGCATTGGTATTGGCACCTTCCAGCCGAAGGACGAGAAGAACCAGGACTCGACCGAGCTCACGGGCGACATCAACTATCGCCTCATCGCCGAGTACGGCACGGACTCGGACCCGCGCGCCTTCAACTTCGACGGCGAGTTCTGCGTGGCCAACCGCGGCGTGATCGAATTCGTCGAGATGCTCAAGCTCGACGTGGCCTTCCTCTACGATCTGCTAGGTGCGACGCAAGAGCACAAGATCAAACCGAAGAAGTTCCCGCAGACCGACATCGACGAGGTCATCATCGGGCACACGAACGAGGCCGAGTATCAGCGCCTCTTAAACAACGAGTTCATGGAGGCCCTCCGCGACCGTACCGTGAAGATCGACGTGCCCTACATCACGAAGGCCTCGGAAGAGGTCAAGATCTACGAGAAGGACTTCGGCAACCGCTCGGACCGCGTCCGCGGCATCCACGTCGCTCCGCACACCCTTGAGGTCGCCGCGATGTGGGCCGTGATGTCGCGCCTTGAGACCCCGAAGAAGCACGATCTGTCGGTCATGCAGAAGATGAAGCTGTACGATGGCAAGTCGCTGCCGGGCTACACGCCGGACAACGTCAAAGAGCTGCGCAAAGAGACCAACCGCGAGGGCCTCGAGGGCATCTCGCCGCGTTATGTGCAGGACAAAATATCGAACGCGCTGGCCAGCGAAAAGGGCGGCCGCTATATCAACCCGTTTATCGTGATGAACGAGCTGGAGAGCGGACTTCGTCACCACTCGCTGATTACGAACGACGAGATCCGCAACCGCTTCATCTCGCTGCTAAACGACGTCAAGCGTGAGTACGAGGACATCGTCAAGAACGAGGTGCAGCGCGCGATCAGCGCCGACGAAGAGGGCATCTCTCGTTTGTGTGCCAACTATATCGACAACGTCAAAGCCTACACCCAGAAGGAGCGCGTCAAGAACCGCTTCACGGGCCAGGACGAGTCCCCGGACGAGCGCCTGATGCGCTCCATCGAAGAGAAGATCGACATCAGCGAGGCCCGCAAGGACGACTTCCGCCGCGAGATCATGAACTATATCGGTGCCTTGGCCATCGACGGCAAGCAGTTCGACTATCGCACGAACCCGCGCCTTCACAAGGCCCTCGAGGCGAAGCTCTTCGATGACCAAAAAGACACCATCAAGCTGTCGACCTTGGTCTCGAACGTCGTCGACCGCGAGACGCAGGAAAAGATCGACATCGTCAAGCAACGCCTCATCACGAACTACGGCTACAACGACGAGTCGGCGACCGACGTGCTGAACTACGTGGCGTCGATCTTCGCCCGCGGCGAGACCAAAGAGAAGCGTTGAACTCATACGGGCGCCGGCCCTCGCGGCCGGCACCCTCCCTCGAGACGCAGACAAGGCTCAGGCGCACATGGAACGCATCGACTCAGACCGCAACCGGTTCAATGAAATCGTGCGCGGCCGTATCCGGAAAAACCTCAAGAAATTCATCTCTCAGGGCGAGCTCATCGGCAAACAAGGCAAGGACCTCGTCTCGGTGCCCGTCCCGCAGGTGGATCTTCCGCGCTTTAAGTTTGGCCAGAAGGACAACGGCGGCGTCGGCCAAGGCGACGGCGAGCCGGGCGATCCCCTCGGCGGTGAAGGCAAAGAAGGCGGCCAGGGCAAAGAGGCAGGCGATTCACCCGGCGAGCACACCCTTGAGGTCGAGCTCACGATGGACGAGCTCGCCCTCATCTTGGGCCAAGAGCTTGAGCTTCCGCGTATCGAACCGAAGGGAAAGAAGAAGTTCGAGTCCTTCGACCGCAAGTACACGGGCATTCGACCCGTCGGGCCGAACTCCTTGCGCAACTTCAAGCGCACCTTTCAGCAGGCGTTAAGGCGCCAGATCGTCTCTGGAACTTACAACCCGAAGAACCCCATCATCGTCCCGATCAAGGCCGACATGCGCTACCGCTCCTTCCGGGAGGAGGTCAAGCCGCACCACAACGCCGTGATTATTTACATGATGGACGTGTCGGGCTCGATGGGCGACGAGCAGAAAGAGATCGTTCGTATTGAAAGCTTCTGGATCGATACGTGGCTACGTAGCCAGTATAAAGGCATCGAGAGCCGCTACATCATCCACGACGCGTCAGCGCGTGAGGTCGACCGCGACACCTTCTTTCGGACCCGCGAATCGGGGGGCACCATGATCTCCAGCGCTTATCGTAAGTGCCTTGAGATCATGGACAAAGACTATCCCAGCGGCGAGTGGAATATCTATCCCTTCCACTTCTCGGACGGCGACAACTGGTCAGCCGACGACACGGCGCAGTGCGTCAAGCTCATCAAGGAGTCCATCATCCCGAACGTGAACGTCTTCTGTTACGGCCAGGTCGAGAGCCCCTATGGCTCGGGCCAGTTCATCAAGGACCTGCGGAGCCACTTCCGCGGCGAGGAGGCCGTCATCACCAGTGAAATCAAGAACAAGGACGCCATCGTCCGGTCGATCAAAGACTTTCTCGGCAAGGGGAAATGACGCATGACGATGCCATTGCCGATCCCGGCTGAGGTCCGCGAGTGGGCCCGCAGCATTGAAAAGACCGCGCGCTCGGTGGGGCTGGACTTCCCCCCTGTCTTCTTCGAGATGGTGACCTACCAGCAGATGAACATGCTGGCGGCCTACGACGGCTTCCCGATCCGCTATCGCCACTGGAAGTGGGGCGCCGAGTACGAGCGTATCTCGAAGTCCTACACCTATGGGCTTTCAAAGATTTACGAGCTCGTCATCAATACGGACCCTTGCTACGCCTACTTGCTTGAGCCGAACTCATTGCTAGAGCACAAGCTCGTCATCGCGCACGTCTACGCGCACGGTGATTTCTTTAAAAATAACGCTTGGTTCACACATACGGACCGCAAGATGCTTGATCAGATGGCGAATCACGCCTCGAAGATCTCGCGCATCGCGGAGGCCGTCGGTCAGGACAAGGTCGAGAACTTCATCGATATCTGTCTGACCATCGATAACCTCATCGACCCCTACGCGCCGCACATCATGCGCAAGAGACCCGCGGGCGAGGAGACGGCCCTCGACCTCGAACCAGCGCGGCTGCCGGCGCGATCCTACATGGACCGCTACATCAACCCCGAGAGCGAGATCGAGCGAAAACGCGATGAGCTGAAACGACAACACGAGGAGCTGCGGAGTCGCCTACCGGCGGAACCCGAGCGCGACGTGATGGCGTTTCTGTTGGAGCACGCGCCTCTTGAGCGGTGGCAGCAGCAGATCCTCTCGATGATGCGGGATGAGTCCTATTACTTCGTGCCGCAGCGCATGACAAAGATCATGAACGAGGGCTGGGCCAGCTACTGGCACTCGAAGATCCTGACCCAGCACGGCGTGTGCCACGACGGTGACATCCTCGACTTCTGCTCGGTGCACTCAGCGACGATGGCCATGTCGCCGAACTCGATCAATCCCTACAAGATCGGCCTTGAGCTCTACCGGGACATCGAGGAACGCTGGAACAAGGGCCGATTCGGGCTTGAATGGGAACGCTGCGAGAACATGGATGAAAAACTCAGCTGGGATAAACAGCTGGGCCTAGGGCGGGACAAGATCTTCCAGACCCGCAAGATCTATAACGATCTCATGTTCATCGACGAGTTCTTGACGCCGGACTTCGCCGAGAGGCTGAAGCTGTTCAGCTATGGTTTCAATAAAAAGCATGAGCAGTGGGAGATCAAGACGCGCGAGTTCTTGGACGTCAAAGCGATGCTGATGAAACAGCTGACGAATTTTGGCCAACCGATGATCTACGTCGAGGACGCGAACTACAAGAATCGTGGCGAGCTGCTCTTGTGGCACAAGTTTGACGGCCAGGACCTCAAGGGAGACTACGCACGCGAGACCCTACAAAACCTCGTGTCGCTGTGGTCGCGCCCCGTGCACATCCGCACGGTCAGCGAGTCCAAGCAGGTCATCTGGAGTCACGACGGGACGCGCTTCGAGGAGACGCGCTCGTAGACGTAGCCCTGGCGCCACCGCTTTTGAGGCTTTGGTTGGGGTTCCGCCTAAGGCACGAGCTGTCGCGAGGTCGTGCGACAGCTGGCGTTCAACGCATAGCCGATGGCTTTAATGTGTTGATTTCGCGTGTAAAGATAGGGGCGGGGACAAGCCCCGCCCCTACGAGGACTATGCTTTGTGAGCCCGAGGCGACCGGCTGTCAGCGTGCGACGTAGCGGATATTGAGCAGCATCCCGGTGTCTACCTCGGCCCGCCCCTCGATGGAGAGGAAGGGATAGAGGGCGATCTCTCGCTCGGCGAGCTCGACCCTGTCGGGCGCCACCACGAGGCGATAGTAGGTGTGGCCGTTGGTGACGACCTGATCGACCTTTCCGAGCCCATACAACACAGCGGCGGCGGTCCCGTGGTTATCCGTCCGCGCCTCGAAGGTGGCCTTCGGGATCGGGACCAGCACGCGCTTGTCGGCGATGGGCATGCCGAAGAAGTAGACCACGAAGAGCACGAAGAGCAGGACTCCATTGATGATCGCCTCCCACGGAAGGCGATGGGAGACCGTCACACCGAAGTAGCGCCCGCGCGTGCGGCGGCGGATACGGCCCTGAACGTCGCGCAAGAAGTGTGGTGGTGCTTCAAGGACGGGCGCCGCGTGTAAGACCTCGACGATGCGCTCGAGGTCCTGCAGTTCACGCGCTTTTTCGGGCTCGGCGACGATCTCTGCGAGATAAGCCTCACGCTCGGCGCGGCCCATACGCTTCTCGATGAAGCGCTGTACTCGGGCGTCGCCGGCGAGGGGATCGGGCGTCACGTCCTGATCCTGCGATTTGTCGGGTGGGTTCATAGTTGTCCTTCTGAGACTTCGGACATCATACCGAGGTCGGGTCGTCCGGGTCTAGGTGCGGCGCCAAGAGCAGCTTGAGGCGCTGGCGCGCGCGATGAATGCGAGACTTGACGGTCCCAAGCTGTGCCCCCGTGATCTCGGCGATGTCCTCGTAGCTCTGGCCCTCGACGTCGCGCAGCACGACCATAATACGCTGGTCGTCGTCGAGCTCCTGAAGAGCAGCCTCGACCGCCTCGGCCACGCGCTTGCGGTTGTGGGCCTGATCCGGCCGGACGACCTCGGCGTTGAGGGGGCCCGAGGTCGGCTGGACGAGCATGTCGTCGAAGCTGTCCTTGTGCCGTTCCTTGCGGCGTCCGGAGTACTTGAGGCGGTTGCGCGAATGATTGATCGCGATACGAAAGAGCCACGTCGAGAGGGCCGCCTCGCCGCGGTAGGTGTCGACCTTCTCGAAGACCGAGACGAAGACCTCTTGCGCGACCTCGCGAGCGTCCTCGGGGTGTCTCAGGACGCGAAAACAGAGGCCGTAGACGCGATCCTGAAACTTCAAGACGAGGGCGTTGAAGGCGCGCGGGTCCCGACGCTTGAGCGCGGCGATGAATCGCAGCTCGTCGTCGCTGAGCACGCTCATGCGCCCCTGCCCTTCGTCGTGTCGTGGCTGGATTCTGTGTTTCCTGTGGCTGCCTGTGCACTTTCGCCCTCCGCAGACCCGGACGTCTTCGCCCGACGTGCCGCGTCTTTTGTTGTGGCCTTGGCTTTGACACCGGCTTTGACACCATCGCTGCCCGCGTGTTCCCGAGTTTTTCGCGAGCGCCGATGGGCGATGAAGGACAGGAGCGCGAGCATGAGGGTCATGAGGGCCGCGAACCCCGCGAAGATGGGGCCTGTCGCGCGAAATGGCGTGGAGATATCCACAAGGGGGACGTCGACGGCCAAGATGCCGGTGACGTCCATCTCAAGGCGACCAAGGACCTCGCCGGAGGGGCTGACGACTGCGGAGATGCCCGTGAGGGCGGCGCGCACCAAGGGGATCCCGAGCTCAATGGCGCGGGAGCTGTGGGACGCGAGATGGAGGCGGGGCGCGGTCGTCTTGCCGAACCAGGTGTCGATCGTGAAATTTGTCAGAATAGTTGCATCTCCAACCTGTTCGCGGGTCTCGTTCGCGAACAGGGTCTCGTAGCAGATGCCGCAGGCGGCGTTGGCGCCGTCGAGCGCGAAGGCGCAATCGTGGTCGCCGCGCCGAATATTTCCGATGCCGCGGACGGCGTTCTTCAATGACGGGAAGAGATCCGAGAAGGGCATGTACTCGCTAAAAGGCACGAGGAGGCGCTTGTCGTAGGAGCCCGCGATAGAGCCGTCGGGCTCGAAGAAGACGACGCTGTTGGCGATTGCGCGTTCGGCGGGGTCCGCCTCGTGGACTTGGCGCAGGCCGCCGATCATGGCGCGAGTGTGCGGGCCCTCGGCGATCGCGCGCTGGATGCGGCGGGTGGGCAAGAGCTCTCCCAAGGCCTCGACGCCGATGGGAGGCGCGTCTGTCCGCCAAAAGAGGGGAAAGGACCCCTCGGACGCGACCACGAGGTCGAAGCGCCCCGCGGGGAGGCTACGAAGTTGGACCTCAAAACGATCGAGGAGCTCCTTTCGCTTTGCGAACGTCGCGTGTTTCTTCTCTTCAAGGGTGTAGTTCGGCTGCACGATCGCGACGCGCAGGACGCGCGTGGGCTCGGCGTTTGAGGCGTGTTGCCACCATAGGGTGCCGGCGACGAGCAAGATGGCCGACAGCGCGGTCGCCACAAACACGGCGGCGCGTGGCGCCGAGCGCCCGAGGAGACGGGCCTCAATCCAAGCGGCGAGGCCGCCCTGCCCGAGGATGATGAAGAAGGTCACGCCCGGGACCCCGATGATCGCGGCGATGTTGTGGACGGGCCCGAGCTGCCAGGCGGCGTGCGCGATGGACCACGGGAAGACGACCGGCCAGAGCCACTCGAGCGCGGCATAGACGAGCGCGACCGTGACGATCGAGAGGCCGGGTGCGCGCTTGGCGACGAGGCGGGCCGCGGGCGCAGCGATCAGCGCGAAGATGCCGATCTGTAGCCCGTGCCACAGGGCATAGAGGAGGCACATCGCCCAAGCGACAGGAAGGGGCAGGCTGGTCATCTCGGTTACCGTGAACGGGATCCACCGAAATATGATGAACTGAAACATAATGCCCGTGAGCCAACCGAAGCGAAAGCGCTGACCGGGGGTCCCATGAGGCAGCCAGAGCAACAGCGGAATCCACGCGACGAACGCGAAAGGGGCCCACTCGACGGTCGGCAGGGACAAAGAGACCATGACCGCCGTCAAGATCGCCGCTGCCCATCGCGTACGGCGGTACTGGACCCAGGCCGGCGAGGCGGCTGGGGCGGTGGAAGAACTCGGCGACTGCGGCGGTTTCACCTCTAACATGCGCGGCGTTTACCACGGCTTGGGCGACTTGACAGCCACCCGGTTCAGCCACACGTTCATTCATCACCAACATGGAGGCCGCTGATGCGATTGCCCTTTATCTCCGCCGCTGTCACCCTCATCGTGGGCTCGTTCTTTGCGCCCCCAGCTGCTCAGGCGACCGAGGACGAGTTCGGCGTCACAAACGGTCTCTACGCTGGCACCGTGCGCGAACCGCGCGGCCCGCGCCAGGGCGTCTCGCTGGAGCTCAGTGGCGAGTCTATCGTCATGGTGGATGTCGATCGGGTCACGGTAGGTCGCGCGAACTTCGTCCGTTTTGGGCCGGGCGGCAAAGACGGACGGACGACGTTTAAAGGTACCTGGACCCTCGCCGGCGGGATGACGCGGGGGGGCAGACCTCTCCGAGTACACCGCGGCGAGGCGCCCCTCGCGCTGACGGTCTGGCCCGACGGCCACGCGATCTTCTGCCATCCGATCGGCAAGTACGACGCCAAGGCGGGTGAGGTCCGGGTCCCCCCCGGGGCATCGATGCCCGACACACAGGTCCGCTGCCTGGACGTCGCCCGAGCCTTGTCCAGCGCGGCTCCCACCGAAGACGACGCACCGCCTGTGCCGACGCGCGACTGGGAGGGCGCCGCGAGCGAGTGCTTCGTGACCTGTAGAAAAGCCCAGCAGATACGGTCTGTGCCTCTGTCCCAGATCGAAGCTGATTGCCGGGCGGAGTGCACCCCAAACGCCCCGGTCCGGCGCATCGAGCCGCCGCGCCACGCTCCTTGACGCTCGGGGCGCACCCGCGCTAGTACGCGCGTATGGAAACCATCATCCGAAGCATCAAGGACCTCACGCTGGAATCGAAGCGCGTCTTCATTCGCGTGGATTTCAACGTTCCCCTCGACGCCGACGGCAAGATCACGGACGACAGCCGCATCCGGGCCGCCCTGCCGACCATCGAGTGGGCCCGCAAGGCCAACGCGCGGATCATCTTGGCCAGCCACCTCGGGCGGCCGAAGCCTCAGGCCGATGGCGGCTACGATCCCAAGCTGAGCATGGTCGCGGTGGGCGAACGCCTCGCCGAGCTAATTGGAATCGAAATCATTGTCCCCGATGACTGCATCGGTGATGGCGCAAAAAACCTCGCGTTGCAGCTCCGCGACGGCCAGGTGATGCTGCTCGAAAATCTCCGCTACCACGCCGGGGAGGAGGCCAACGAGGACTCCTTCGCGCGTCAGCTCGCGGCCCTCGCCGAGGTCTATATCAACGACGCCTTCGGGGCCGCCCACCGCGCCCACGCGTCGGTCGACGCCCTGCCGCGCATGATGCGCCAGCGTGGCGCGGGCCTCTTGATGCTCGCCGAGTTGGACGCCTTGAAGGGCCTCATCAACTCACCCCAGCGTCCCTTCGTCGCGATCATCGGCGGGGCCAAAGTCTCCGATAAGATTGGCGTCATTGAGGCCCTGATCAACCGCTGTGATCGCGTCCTCATCGGTGGGGCGATGGCCTATACGATGCTGGCCGCCCAAGGGATCGAGCTCGGCAAGTCGCGCGTCGAGCGGGACAAGCTCGCCCTCGCGCGTCGGGTCCTCAGCAAAGCCGAAGCGCGCGGTGTGCAGATTCACCTGCCCATCGACCACATTGTGGTCAAAGAGGTCAGCCCGGACGCCCCCATGTCAACGTCGAATAACCTCGACTTCCCGGAAGATGGCATCGCCGTGGACATCGGACCGCGCACCGCCGCGGACTTCGCCCTCCTCATCGGCGACGCGAAGACCGTCTTCTGGAACGGCCCCATGGGCATCTTCGAGATGCCTCGCTTCGCGAAGGGCACCAACGCTGTGGCCGAGGCCATGGCGGCCTGCAAGGGCTTCACGGTGGTTGGCGGTGGCGACTCGATGGCGGCCGTCCACGCTGCGGGCCTCACCGACAAGATGAGCCACGTCTCGACTGGCGGTGGGGCATCCCTCGAGCTGATCGAGGGACGAGACCTCCCCGGAGTCGTCGCGCTGCAGATCCAACTTCAGACCGTCTAAACCCGCTTGCCACTTCACAAGGACTCGCAATGACAAGGCGCCCATTAATCGCTGGCAACTGGAAGATGAACCTCACCGCGGCGCGCGTTGAAGCGCTCTCGGCGCAGATCGCCACGGTGGCGAAGGACTACGCGGCGTCGATCGATGTCGCGGTCTTTCCTCCCGCCTGTTACCTGGCTCAGACCGTCAAGGCGGCTGGCGACGCGCCGTGGTCCTACAGCGTTGGCGCGCAGAACATGCATCCGGACCGATCCGGGGCGTATACTGGCGAGCTGTCGGGCTACATGATCAAAGAGCTCGGCGGGACCATGGTCCTCTGTGGCCACTCCGAGCGGCGTCAGCTCTTTGGTGAGACCGCCGCCTTTGTCGGCACGAAGGTCAGCGCGGCCCATCGCGACGGTCTCGTGCCTATCCTGTGCGTCGGCGAGACCCTCGACGAGCGCGAGCGCGGCGCGACGGAAGACGTCATCCGCGAGCAGCTGGTGGCGGGACTCCTGGGACTGCAACCGGCGCTGGTGGCCGAGACGGTCATCGCCTACGAGCCCGTGTGGGCGATTGGGACCGGACGGCACGCGAGCCCAGAGCTCGCGGGCGATGTCCACCGCTTTATTCGCGAGTGGCTCACATCTCTGATCGGCGCGGAGCTCGCAGGGGACGTTCGCATCCTCTACGGCGGCAGCGTCAAACCCGATAACGCCGAGGCCCTTTTAGCGGTGCCCGACATCGACGGCGCCCTTGTGGGCGGCGCGAGTCTTGAGGCCCAAAGCTTCACGGACATCATACGTTCCGCGTCGCGATGACTTGACCCGTGGCCAGATAGCTGTTATCCGCCACGCCCCTATCGCCGACGCCTAAGACGGCCCACGGCTGGAGTGCCCAGATGCAAACCATCATTTTGATTCTCTTCGTATTTGTCTGTCTCCTTCTGATGCTCGTTATCTTGCTCCAGCCGGGCAAGGGCGGCGGCCTCGGTTCAGTTGGCGGTGGCGGCGGCGGCCCCTCGGGCGGCGTCTTCGGCGCACGAGGAGCGGTCCCTTTCCTCTCCAAGATGACCGTGTACCTGAGCCTCAGCTTCGCCGTGCTCGTCTTGGTGCTCGCTGGCATGAGCAACGACGAGACCGGCATCAAGGGCACGGACACCCCCGCGCTTGAGGCCCCCGCTGTGGACGGCACCACGACCACGGGTACGGTTCCGGCCATCCCCGCCGTCCCGGCTGCCGAGATCCCTGGCGTCGAGGTCCCGGTCCTGCCGACGACGGCCGCCGAGATCCCCGCTGCGGCGCCGTCTGAGTCCCCGGCAGCGCCGGCTATCCCCGCAGAGGCCCCTCCGGCAGCGCAAGCTCCGGCGGCGCCTGCTGAGGCACCTGCGGTGGACGAGTAAGTTTGACCCCTTTCCCCCGCCTCGGGGGATTCGACAACACCGCCGAAAAAGGTGTTGACGCTGGTGGGAGGCTCCCCTAGAAGCTTCCCACCAACCGTAAGCGAAAGTGGCGGAACGGTAGACGCGCTAGCTTGAGGTGCTAGTGGGAGCAATCCTGTGGGGGTTCAAGTCCCCCCTTTCGCACCATTATTTGAAGGTAAGAAATCGTTTGAGCCTCAATCAAAAACGACAAAGAACCCCGCCCAAAAGGTGGGGTTTTTTTGTGGCCGTGTTTGTCCTCGGCATCTCAGGCTGCGCAATACGGCCCCCTGAGTCAGCCGTGTCTTGCGCGGTCGACGCCGCCCGCGATGGAGACCGTGAGGCCTATGCCGCGTGTTTCACGCCGCGGTCGCGGGCCTTCCTTGGCAGCTACTGGCACACGATCGGCGAGGCGAGGCCCGATCTTCTCGCCCTCGGGGCGGCCGACGTGCAGATCCGCGAGATCGTCGAGTTGGCTGAGCGGGACTTCGGGGTGAAGCGCGCGGTCGCGGTTCTGCGGGAGGGGCCACGCGAGTATCGCCTCGTCCTGCACCACGAGGCCGGGCGATGGCGCATCGATCTCTGGGACACTCGTCAGGCGCAATCGACCATCCGCGGGATGTAGAGCCATTACGTTGCGCGCGCCTGCTACCCCCTCGGCCCGGTTAGACTTGTGCTTCGTGGGGCTTTTGTGTTTTCGCAATGCCTGATAGGGTCTCACGCATGATGTCGACGCCCATGCCGCGCGCGCGCGCCCACCACCCTCTCGTGACCCTAGTCCTCCTGTGCCTGCTCACGCTGCTCTCGGCGTGTTCGGACCCACCCGAGGCCCGGTACGAGCAGCTCAAGTCCGCAATCGAAGAGGAAGAGTTCGAACGCTTTACGTCGTTCTTTACCCTCGCATCGAACGCTGAGCTCCGCACAACGCTGGCCAACGGCACGCGATCGAAGATCAAGTACATCACGGACTGGAAGGGCCTCGTCCCGGTCGGCGAGGTGACCGCGATCGACATCCGCGGCCAGGTGGCCTTCCTGACCATTGGGGAAGGCAAAAAGAAGCAAGAGATCAGGATGTTGCTGGAACACGACAAGTGGTGCGTGGACCTCGCGGGACTTTCGGCCTATTGGGAGCCCCTCAAAGGCGGAAAATGATGAAGACGATCGCACGCATCACCATGTTGAGTCTCGTAGCCCTCGGGCTCGTCGCATGCGGCAAGGGGCCCAAAGAGGTCTACTACGCGATGGCGACCGCCGCCGAGTTCGGCGACGCCAAGGGCTTTCTGGCGGGCTTCACCGAGGAGTCCAGGCAGCTCGTCGAGTCGCAGATTAGCCTCACCGAGGCCTATGGCCTCAAACACGAGAACCCAGTCGCCTTGCTGGTCTTTCCAAGCGTCGACGGCGTGGAAGAGTTGGAAGACGAGGCGATCCTGTCGCTCAGCCGTGGGTCTACCGAGAAGAGGATCATCATGGTCAAGACCGAGGAAGGCTGGCGCATCGACGTCAAGCGCCTCGCCAAGTTCTGGGACGAGGAACGCAGGCAGCGCTGAGGTTCTCGCCGGGGCTCTCTAGCCTACAGCGCCACCCCGCCAGCCCTTCTATCTTCTATCGTTCACTCTGAAAGAGCCCCGTTCACGGGGCTTTTTCGTAGGCGACCGGCGAACGACCGCGTGGATAAGACCGCTTGAGTGAGGCCCCAGGAGGACGCGTCTCTAGCCCCCTGACCTCGATCACTTCCGCTTAAAACGTCGCCGGACGGCCTTGAGGAGGTCATTGAGCTCGTTGACCCGCAGCACATTCGCCGCGCCGAAGAAGGCGAGCCCCGCGACGACCATCGCGCCGGCCACCCACGCTATCAGGCGGGCTTGTGACAGGCCCGTGGGGTCCACGGCGAAGCGCCATAGCAGCATCGCGCCGACCATCACGAGGGTCGCCAGCACGAGGCGGCCCGTGCGCGCGAGCAGCTCGCGCCCCGGCCCACCGCCGAGGCGGCGGTAGAGGAGGTACTGCAGGGCGCCGCTGAAGGCGATCGCGGCCAAGGTCGACGCGAGCGCGATCCCGGCGTGCCCCATCACCTTCGCCAAGACGAAGCAGAGGATGATGTTCACGATAGCGTCAACGAAGGACACGTAGGTCGGCGTCTTCAGGTCTTGGTAGGCGAAGAAGGCCTGGGTCACGACGCGCCCTTGGCCGATAAAGAAGAGGCCGAGGGCATGATAGCGCAGGGCGTCGGCGGTCATGCGGGTGCTCTCGGCGTCAAAGGCGCCGAACTGAAAGAGGGAGGCCACAATCTCTGGGGCGATGAGCATCAGCCCCGCCGTGCATGGCAGCGTGACGAACGCGATGAGGCGCATCGCGTAGGCGAGGGTGCTGCGGACTCGGCCGTGGTCGTCGTTTGCGGTGTGCTCGGACAGGCTGGGGAGGATGACCTGGGTCACCGAGACGACGAAGACCCCTAGGACGAGCTCTTGCAGGCGCAGACTGTATTGCAGCGAAGCGACGGAGCCCTCGTCGAGGGAGGCGGCGATGAGCTGCGCGAAAAATACATTGAATTGATAGATCCCCGCGGCGAAGACCCCTGGCCCCATGACGCGGAGGACTCGCTGGACACCGGGGCCTCGGAAGTTGAAGTCGATGCGGATGCGCATGCGTGTCTGTTTGAACAGAAAAGGAATCTGAAAGGCCAGCTGGAGGACGCCGCCGACCAGAAAGCCGACGACGAGGGCGTAGGACGGGTCCGGAAAGAGGGGCGCGAAGGCGACCGTACAGACGATGATGGCCAGATTCATCAGCACCGGCGCGAAGGCCGAGGGCCCAAAGATGCGGTGGGCGTTGAGGACGCCTTGCATGACCGCGGCGAGGGTGACGAGGATGAGGTAGGGCCACATCAGCTCGGTCAGCGCGATGGTGAGCTCGACCTTGCCCGGGACCTTGTCGAACTCACTGGCGAAGAAGGTCTCAATCAGCCAGGGGGTCAACGCGATGGCCAAGACCGTGAAGAGGGTCACGACGATGGTCAAAAAAGTTACGAACCGTGACAGGAAGCGCCGAGTCTCCTCTTCTTTCGCTTTCTTCAGGTATTCCGTAAAGATCGGGACGAAGGCGGCCGTCATCGCGCCCTCGGCGAAGAGGCGCCGGAAGAGGTTCGGGATAGTCGCCGCGAGACCGAACGCGTCCGAGGCGGCGCTGGTGCCGAGATAGATGGCGCGGACCTGCTCGCGGACGAGCCCAAGGACCCTTGAGACGAGGGTCATCAGCGTCATGATGCCGGCTGAGCGTAGGATGGAGCGGTTTTCGACGGAGGCTGCTGGCGCCTCAGGGGCCACGGGGGCCTTGTCGTCAGTCGCGAGCATGTTTGTGCAGCTCCCAGAGCCGATCGAGGGTCTCAGGGCTGGCCTCTTTCGAGGTGGTGCCGTCTGCTTCTAGGGTCCGCTGCACGCGCTCGACCCGGCCACCGAAGCGAGCGGTCGCGTCGTGAAGGGCGGCCTCAGCGGACACACCGAGGTGGCGCGCGACGTTCACGACCGAGAAGAGGAGATCGCCGATCTCATGGTGGCGCGCCGCCGCGCCAGCCGTGTCAGGCGCGGTGAGGACCTCCTCTACCTCGCGGAGCTCTTCGTGGACCTTGGCCACAGGGCCCGCGATATCGGGCCAGTCGAATCCCACGCGGGAGGCGCGGCTGCCGACCTTTTGGGCCCGCACGAGGGCGGACCAGTCGGTGGCGACGTCGGATGGGCGCGAGGATTTGCCTTCGGTGGTCTTTATGGACTCCCAGCGCCTCGCCACCTCGGCGGGGTCGTCGATAGTTTCATCACCAAAGACATGGGGGTGGCGGCGTTCGAGCTTGTCCGCGATGGACGCGATGACGTCGTCGAGGCTGAACGCGCCCTCTTCGGCGCGGATGCGGGACTGAAAGACGACCTGGAACAAGAGATCCCCGAGCTCCTCGCAGTGCTCGGTCGCATCGGTCGTCATCACGTCGAGGACCTCGAGGGTCTCCTCGATGAGATAGCCCTTGAGCGTCAGAAGGGTCTGCGCGCGATCCCACGGACAGCCGTCCTCAGCGCGGAGGCGGTCCATGATCGCGATGAGGCGTGGCAGGCCTGCCCCGGTCGCGGTCGGCGTCACGGGTTCGCCCCACCGGCACCCTCGGTCGGGGGCGTCTCGCCGGTCGGCGCGGGACTGTCGCCCTCCGTCGGGGCGGGCGGCGGCGTCTCGCCTTCCGGGGGTGTGGTTGGCACCTCGAGGGCGGGCGTCGGCGCGACGTAGCCCGGGGGGCTGGCGGCGGCGAAGCGGACCCGGCCAAAGGCCGAGGTGTTGTGAAAGTCCCCACCGGCCGGGGCCCAGGCGGACAAGAAGCGTTGGTCGATGCGGTAGAGGTTGAAGCCCCACTCCTCACCGCCGCGCGGCGCTTGTCCGACGTTCGGAAGCTCGGCCCAGGGGATGGCGATCTCAACCGTGTAGCGGGTGTCCGGGTCGCCGCCGTTGTCGTTGAGGGACCCTTGGACCTGAACCGCTGCGCGCATCGACGCGATAGTGAGGCTGGCGGCGGCCTCCGGCCACTCGGGCTGGCGGCGGCTGGTGAAGAGGGCGTCGAAGATCTCGCCCGCCGGAGATACCTGCAACTCAAAGTAATTTTGGCCATTTTCCTTGGGATCGAGATAGATCTCGACGACGTCGGCCTTCCAGAGCGTCGCGTCACGCCCTGTGAAGGTGTTCTCGATGCGCGAGTCGAGGACCGTGAACCCTACATAGATGTGCGTATCGTCCCAGAGGACCCGCGCCTCGGCGGCCGCGTTGGGATCGAGTTTTTCCCCGTCAGGACCACCAAAGACGCCGGATGAGGGCGCTACCTGCCAGGCCGGCTCGTCGAGGTTGCCATCGATCTTGAGCCCGTCCGGGGCCCGGTAGGCTGTGTATCTCGGTTTCTCGGGCGCCCGCGGCGAGGTGACGATCGTCTCGCGCGGGGCGGCCTCGTCCGAGATCTTGAGCTCGGCCAAGAGCACCCGCTGGTCGCCGTCCACGGTCGCCTTGAGCCCCTCGCGGTTGGCGATCTGCATGCGGCGGTTCTCCTCGCGGTCAGACCACGCGACCTCGTCGAAGACGCCGACCCAGAGCTTGGCGGTAGACCTAGGAAAGTCGGCTGGAATCGCGATGTTCTGGGTGTACTGGATAAACTGGCCCTTTTTCCAACGACCTATAGGCATGAGATCCTGCACCGGGTGATGATCGTAGGTCGAGCGACGGCCTGGCCCCTCAAGATGGACGAAGATCTTCCATCCACCCTCGACGTCCGCCAGCGCCTCCCAGGTCCATGTGACCTGCAGCGTGTCACCCGGCCGCACGCTGTCGCCAGCCATGTCGACCGCTACCAGCCGGATGCCCTCGACGAAATCGACGTCGAGCGGGTTCTTTACGGCCGGACGCGTGTCCATAATGGCTTCAGCGATGACGCGGCCCTGCTCTTTCGTGTAGGCGCGCTCGCGCGGGCGGCGGCACCCCGCTGACAGCGCGACGGCCAGGGCGAGCAGGCACAACGAGAGGGACCATGAGCGATAGGGGACCTGTTTACGCATGGACGGGGCGTAGCGCGAAGGAGCGCGCTTTTCAAGACCGTCAGAGGCCAACGCGTGTTATGGACGCGCACCGCCGACTCGGACGTCGATCGGCGACGTGTCGGCTCCCCTCGTGGAGCCCGCGCGCATCGACCGCCACAGGATCGCATGAACCCCTCCCTTTTTGACAAACGATTCATCATCGTCGCCGGCAAGGGCGGCGTAGGAAAGAGCGTCGTGTGCGCGGCTCTTGGCTTGGCTGCGGCGCAGCGAGGTCTGAGGACCTGCATCGCCGAGCTGAACACACGTGAGAAGGCGCCGCTCTTCTTCGGCAAGACCCCAAAGGGCTACGAATACGGCGAGCTCCGCGAGAACCTCTTCAGCATCAACATTCAGCCCGAGCCGGCCTTGCGCGAGTATGGCCTGATGAAGCTGCGTTTCGAGCGCGTCTACAAGATGGTCTTCGAAAACGAGGGCATGAAGCGCCTGATTAAGGTCATCCCCGGCATGAACGAGCTGTTTCTGCTTGGGAAGGCCTTTAATATGGAGCGCGAGAAGAACCGCGACGGGTCGCCGACCTGGGACCTTATCATCGTGGACGCGCCGGCCACGGGCCACGGCGTGAGCCTCTTGCGCCTGCCGGAGACGATCCTCGCGGTCGCGGACAACGGCCCGATGGCGGAAGAGGTCGGGGCGATGCGGGATCTCCTCTGCGACCCCAAGCGCACGATCCTAAATCTCGTGACCCTGCCCGAAGAGATGCCCGTCCGCGAGACCTTCGAGCTCGCTGCCCAGACGAACGTCAAGCTCGGAATTCCTAAGGGTTATCTGATCGTGAACGGGATCTGGCCTAAGCTGCTGACCGACGCGGATCTCACCTTCGCGAATGTGCTGACCGACCTGATCCCGCCAGAAGCGACCCTAGCCCGCAGCGGGCTCGAGTGCCTTCAGAACATGACGCGACGCGCGCAGTTCCAGCAGGGACACATCGAGACCCTCGCCGCGAACCTGCCCTGGCCGATGGTCCAGCTGCCCTTTCTCTTCACGAGCCAATTCGACGGCGACGCGATCGGGCGCCTGACTGAGACCCTCTTGCCCCAGATCGCCGATGGCGCGACCTCCCCACCCGTCGGAGACGCATGAAACCACTGCTGCCCGCACCTCTCGGCGACGTCCTGTCGCGCCTAAACGCCAGCCCACCCGCCCACGGCGCTATCGCTTGGCTCGACGCCCACGTCGGCGAGGGCTTCCGTGTCGACCGCTTCCAACTGGCGAATGGGCTTGAGGTCATCCTCTGGCCCGACCACGCCGCCCCGGTCGCGGCCTGGCACACGTGGTTCCGCGTCGGCTCGCGCCACGATCCCGTGGGCCGCACCGGCATGGCCCATCTCTTCGAACATATGATGTTCAAGGCGACGACGACGCGGCCCGAGGGCGAGTTCGATCGCACCATGGAATCCCTTGGTGCTCAAACAAATGCCGCGACCTGGGTTGATTGGACCAACTACCATGCCAAGGTGACGACGTGGGATCTGCAGATTGTCTGCGATCTCGAGTCCGATCGGATGGCGAACCTCGCCCTCGATAAGGACATGCTTGAGCGCGAGCGCGAGGTGGTCAAAAACGAGCGCATCATGCGCGTCGACGACGAGCCAGAGGGGCGCCTCACCGAGGAGCTCTACCGCGTCCTCTACCCCGAACACCCCTACGGACAGCCCACGATCGGGTGGATGGAAGACATCGCCGCCATCACCCTCGAGGACTGCCAGGCCTTCTATCGGACTTGGTATTCACCCTCGAATGCAGTGCTCATCGTCTGTGGCGACTTCGACTCCGAGACCATCCTCGCTATGATTCAGAAGGGTTACGGCGACCTACCGGCGGTCTCTCTGCCTGCCGAGGCCCACAGCTATGGCGCCCTCACGGTGCCCGACGAGCCCGTCATAGCGACGGCCCCCGTTCAGGCAGGGCGGCTCGTCTGGGCCTGGAGGGGACCCGTCTCGGGCACGCCAGAGCACGCGGCGCTGCAGGTCGCGACCGAGATCCTAGCGGGGAGTGATTCCGCGCGCCTCATCATGACCCTCGTCGACGACCTCGAGGTCGCGACCGATGTCTCTGCGTGGATCAACCCCTGGGCCCTGTCCAGCGCGGTCGAGATCGGCGTGACCCTCCGGCCCGACGCCGACCCTGACGCGGTCGCCGCTGTGGTCGAGGCCGCGCTCGCGACCTTCCTAGCCGAGGGGCCGACCGACGACGAGCTAGAGCGCACCCGGAACAGCCTTGAGACCGACTTCTGGCGCGGCCTCGCCGACGTCAACGCCCGGGCAAACCAGCTTGGCCACGCGCACGTGACGGTCGGCGACTACCGCGATCTGTGGTCCGAAGCCGAGCGCCTCCGGGCGGTGGCGAAGGCCGACGTGATTGCGGCGGTGGCGCAATATATGCAACCCGACATGGTCATCCGCGGGCGACTTGAGCCGCTGGATGATGGCAGCGACGATGACGGTGATGATGATGATTTGGATGATGATGATGATTCGGATGATGAGGATGAGGAGTAGCCGACGATGACGATCGATCCCCGTTGGCTCGTCCCAGACCCAGCCCGCCCAGTCTTTTCCCTCTGTATCGCGTTTCCGCGTGGCTCGGGCACCGACCTCAACGGCCTCGCGGGGCTGTCGTACGTCACGGGCCAGATGGCCCTCCGCGGCGCGGGCCCCTTCTCACGCAAGGCCTTCCTCGAGGCCGTCGACCGCCTCGGTGCCAGCTGCGACATCTCGGTCTCGCGCCACCACACCCTCCTGTGGCTCGACGGTCTCTCGCGCCACTTTGACGCTGTCGTCGAGCTGGCCGCCGTCGCCCTCGCGACGCCACACCACGACGCCGGCGAGTTCGATAAGCTCGTCCGCGAGCTCGACGTCGAGCTCGACGAGGTCCGCGACGATGACGGCGCCCTCGGGGCGCGGGCCTTCGCGCGCAGCCTCTATGGTGACCACCCCTATGGTCGCCCCCTGCGAGGCAGCCACGGTAGCCTCGCCGCGCTGACCCTCGACCACGTCAAGGCCCACCACGGCCGGCTCTTCGCGCCCGCGGATGTCATGGCGAGCCTCGCCGGCTCTCTGGGACAAGACGCCCTCGCCGGGGCCCTCACCCGCATTATCCCTGGCGTCGACCTCAAGACGGCCATGGCAGGCTCGATCGACGCCGACGCCTTTGGCTGCCTCGCCAAGAAGCCGGGCATCCACGTCACGGTCGTCGATAAACCCGACCGAACCCAAACGCAGCTCTTTATTGGCCAGCCGACTATCCCGCTTGGCCACCCGGACTGGACGGCCCTTCAGCTGGCGCAGACGGCCTTCGGGGGCATGTTTACGGCGCCGCTATCTCAAGAGATCCGGGAAAAACGCGGCTGGTCCTATAGCGTCTGGTCGGCCCTCCAAAGCGACGCCTGGCTTGGGACCTTTCAGATCCGCCTTCACCCCAACGCCCCCGACGCCGCCCCTGCCCTGCAGCTGACCCTCGAGCTGTTGAAAAACTTTCAACAGCAAGGACCGTCCGACGACGACTTCGGCGCCGCGAAGAGCAACCTCGCGCGCAGCCACGTCTTTGGCATCGACACCGCTAGCCGCCTCATGTGGCTCCGTTTGAACACCGAGCTCTCGGGCCGCCCGCGGGAGTGGCTCGACGACGCGGTCGCGCGCTATGAGGCCGTGCCATTCGAGGACGCCGTCCGGTCCGCAGCCCAGCACCTCGACCCGACAGCCCTGACCGTCGTCATCGTGTGTACCGCGGCGACGGTCCTACCGGCCCTTCAAGCCCTGCCAGGGATCGCGTCGATCGAGGTCATCGATTGGGAGTTTGACCTTGAAGACCCGACGACGATTGACGAGTAGGCCTTGCGCGACCTGCCCGCCGCCTTGAACGTCGACGCGGAGCGCCCCGGCTCGCTCTCCGCGGCGCTGCGACTTGTCCGCAGCGCCTTGGACGCGGCGCACCCGGTCAAACCTGTCGTTCTGTCAGGCCTCCTGGGAGGCGCTGCGGGCTACGCTCTCGCGCGTCTCATCACGACGACAGGGCGCCCCCTCGTCGTCATCGTCCCGGACGGGCTGCGCGCCGCGCTCTTGGCCGACTCCATTGGGTCCTTCCTTGGCCGCCCCGACGCGGCCATCAGCTTTCCGGCCTTTGACCACCTACCATTTCAGGGCATGAGCCCGCCCCACCACGTCGTGGCCGAGCGCATGGGGCTCCTCGCGCAGCTCGCCCTCGGGCGCCCACCCGAGGCGCTAGTCATCCCCGCGACGACCCTCCTGGATCGCCTCCCTCCGAGACAAGTTGTAGCTGCCAGCTGCTTGCATCTCAAAGTAGGTCTCACGTTCGAGCGCGAGATCCTCACCCGGCAGCTCATCCGCCTCGGCTATGTGCGCGTGCCCCAGGTCGATGACGTCGGTGCCTTCGCGGTCCGCGGCGACATCGTGGACATCTTCCCCGCGGGCGCCCTCGAGCCCCTCCGTTTCGAGTTCTTTGACGACGAGCTCGAGTCCATCCGGCCCTTCGACGCCTCAACCCAGGCCAGCCGCCCCGACGCCGCCACCATGGCCCTACAAACGGTCGGCCCCGTCCGCGACCTCTTCTTCACCGCCGACACGACCGAGCTCGTCCGCGCGAGCCTGCAGCGCCTCGCGGACGTTCGGGGGACGCCCACCTCCCGCATCCGCGCCATCACGACCGACCTCGACAATGGGATCATCGGGACGGGGCTTGAGGACCTGCTGCCGGCCTTCTTCGATGGTCTCGACACCCTCCTCGACTATCTCACCCCCACCGACGCGGGCACCCGGCCCATCTTCGCCGTCGACGAGCCCGCCCGTGTGTCCGAGAGACTTGAGACGCGCTGGCAGGACCTAGGCCAGCGCGCGGCGCGGGCGGCCGGTGTCGCCGGAGAGCTGGTCTTTGCCGTCGAGGCGTCTTACGCCCCCGCGGAACAAGCCATTGAATCTATTAACAAACTCACATCACTCACGCTGTCGAAGCTGCGCCTCTTTGACCGCGACGATGGCGCGGAATTCGCCTTCTCGACCCAAAGCATGCATCCGCTGAGGGCCGCTATCGAGGCCGCTCTCGGCGCGGGCGAGCTTGAGGTGCTCGACCCCCTAGTCGACCGGATGAGGGCCTGGCATGCGGCCGGCGTAAAGGTCCTCATCGCGGCGCCTTCCGCGGGCGGCATCGAACGCCTCAAGGCCGTCCTTCGGCCCTACCCCCTCAAACTCGTCGTCGGGGGTAGCCTCGCCAGCGGCTGCGAGGACACGGGCAAGCCCACCGCGAAGGACGAAGACGCGCGGCCCTCGATCTCGATCGTCTTGGGCCACCCCGGCGAGGGATTTGATTGGAGTACCGAAGGGTTGGTCGTCATCGACCACACTGAGGTCTTTGGCAAGCCGCCCGCCGTCCGCCGCCGCGTCCGGCGCCCCCCGCCCGAGCTCGCCCTGCAGAGCTGGCGTGACCTCAAGATCGGTGACGTCGTCGTGCATCTCGAGCGCGGGGTCGGCCGCTACGTGGGGCTCGACACCTACATCGCCCCCGCGACCACGACGGGCTGGGCCCTCGACGCCGACTCACAGGTCGCGCGCACGGGCGGTATCCGCAGCGATCTCATCGTCCTTGAGTACGCGGGCGGCGACAAGCTCTACGTCCCTATCGAGAAGCTGCACCTCGTCTCCAAGCACCAAGGCGGCCAGGACGCGCCCAAGCTCGACAAGCTCGGCGGTCAGAGCTGGCAAAAGACCAAGAGCCGAGTCACAAAAGCCGTCCGCGACATCGCCGACAAGCTCATCCGCCTCCACGCCCAGAGGCAGGCACGGCGAGGCACCGCGTTTAACCCGCCCGATGAATACTACCAACGCTTCGAGGCGGCCTTCCCGTGGGACGAGACCCCAGACCAGGCGCGCGCCATCGATGAGGTCATCGCGGATCTCCAGCGCCCAAGCCCGATGGACCGCCTCGTCTGTGGCGACGTCGGCTTCGGCAAGACCGAGATCGCGATGCGCGCCGCGATGAAGGTCGTCGTCGACGGTTGGCAGGTTATCGTGGTCGTCCCGACCCAGGTCCTCGCTGCACAACACACCCGCGTCTTTCAGCGACGCTTCGAGGGCTTCCCCATCATCGTGAAGAGCCTCACGGGGATGCAGACGACGCGGGAACAGAAGGAGACGGTCGCGGACCTCGCCGCCGGGCGCATCGACATCATCATCGGGACACACCGTTTGTTGTCAAAGGATGTCCAACTCAAAAAGCTGGGACTCCTGATTATCGACGAGGAGCACCGCTTTGGGGTGGCGCAAAAAGAGCGTCTGCGTGAGCTACGCCCGACGGTCGACGTCCTCACGATGACGGCGACCCCCATCCCGCGGACCCTTCATATGTCGATGGTCGGGCTGCGCGACATCTCGCTCATCCAGACACCGCCGACAGACCGCCTCCCCGTGCAGACCTTTATCGCGCAACCCAACGATGAGGTCATCCGTGAGGCCATCCGGCGCGAGCTGCTGCGCGGAGGCCAGGTCTTCTTTGTCCACTTCCGCGTCTCCGACATCGAGCGCTACGCCGAGATCATTCGAAACCTTGTCCCCGAAGCGCGGGTCGTCGTCGGTCACGGCCAGATGGCCCACGGCGAGCTCGACAGGGTCATGGCGCGCTTCGTCTCCGGCGAGGCGAACGTGCTGGTCGCGACGACCATCATCGAGAGCGGCATCGACATCTCCGCTGCCAATACAATGATCATCAACCGCGCGGACTGCTTCGGTCTCGCCCAGCTACATCAGCTCCGCGGGCGGGTCGGGCGCTCGGACACCCGCGCTTATTGCTATTTGCTCATACCACCGATGCAGGCCCTCGCCAGCGACGCGGAACAGCGCTTAGTCGCAATTCAACAGTTTACCGAGCTGGGTAGCGGCTTCTCGATCGCCTCTCACGACCTCGATATTCGAGGCTCCGGCGACATCCTGGGGGCGGATCAGGCCGGAAACATCAACGCCATCGGCTTTGAGGCCTACACCGCGCTCTTGCACGAGGCGATCGCGGCGCTGAAGGCCAGCGAGACCGATGACGGCGATCAGAGCCTACCCGACCCCGAGCTGCGCCTGTCGGTCGAGGCGCGCATCCCGGAGCCGTGGCTACCCGACGTGCAGCTGCGACTGCGCCTCTATCGCCGCCTCACCGGCGCCGAGACCGACGACGAGGTCACCGCGATTTTGGCGGAGATCGTGGATCGCTATGGCGACGCGCCCGATCCCGTCGTGGCCCTTTGCGACGTCATGCGCCTCAAGCTCATCGCCCGGCGCATGCGCCTGAAGTCCGTCACGCTCACCGCCACGGCCCTGTCCGTCGGGCTCAGCGGGCACCGCCCCCTCGACTTCAACGCTGTCACCTTCATCGTGGCGGAGAACCCGGCGTGGCGCTTCACCCCCGAGGGGCTGCTCACGATACCGCGCGCCAAGGGGCTCGCCCACGCTGGCCGCGAGGGAATCGCCGCGTCGATGGAAGCGTTGCTCGCCCTTGACCATTCTGCTATGGCGTCGCGTCGGCCGGGGGCCCTGCCGAACATTCCTCGCAGTGCCGCGGCCTCACGCCACAATCAGGACCCGCGCCGCCCAGACGCGACGCTTCGGAACCAAGGAGCACCTCATGAAACTTCGCATGCAACTCGCCCCCTACGGAATGAGCCTCCTCATGCTCACGGCAGTGGGCTGCGGCAAGACAAACGAGGCAGCGACCCCAGCACCAACCGACGCGTCGTCGACGTCGTCCCCGGCCGCCGACGTGGCCGCGACGACTGAGCTGGCACCCACAGCCGACAACGCTGGGCCGACCGAGGTCGTGCCCCCGGCAGCCCCGACTGTCACCTCCGACCCCGCCCGCGACGGCGAGGTCGCCGCGACCGTTGGCGATACGGCCATTACCCGCGGCCAGGTCGTGGCGTGGATGAACAAACGCCCCGGCAAAAGGCCCATCGACGTCATCGACGAGCTGGTCACGCTCCACCTCTTCGGGCTCGAGGCCAAAAAAGCCGGCTTCCTCCCGCCAGAGGGCGTCGCCGCCGATGATCTCTTGGCCCTTGGCGAGGCTTGGGCGACCGCGACCTTCGTCACTGCCGAGGTCACCGACGCCGAGCTTACCCGCTGGTTCGAAGAGCGCCGCGCGGCCAATCGCCTCGTGGTCGCCGATGAGGCCCTGGCAAACCAGCTGGTCGAGTCCTTCAAGGCCGCCCCCGTCAAGGATCCCCGCGATTCGATTCGCCGCTTCGGCGAGCTCGTGCGTGAACACAACATCGAAGCCAAGTCCATCGCACCGCGCCGCGTCCTCTTTGACGCCGCGGGCCTGAACGAGACCGGCAACCCCGCCGTCCATGAGACGGTCGCCAAAGGGGCGTTCGCCATCGCCAACGACGGCGAGATCGCCGGCCCCTTCGCCCTCGGCGAGGGTAAGTGGGTGATCGTGCAGCGGGTCGCGCTCCGTCCGAAGATGGAACTCGACAAGGTCCCCCCGCACCTCGCGGATCGCGCCAAGGATGGCCTACGGGCCAAGCGCGCGGCGGACGCGATGCAGGCGCGGGCCGCGGACGTCCGCCGTGGCGTGGCCGTGACGATTACCGAGGCGACGATCTCCGATATCCAGCCCGCCATCCGCGCACGCAGGCCCTTTAGCAAGGGTGGGCCCCTCGACACACGTCGCCTGCGGCACGAGCGCATCCTTGGCCGCGAGCCGAACCAGCGCCTCGACGAGGTCGTCCCCGACGGCGCCGAAGAGGGCATACGCCGAGCCAACCCCGACGAGGTTCGCTCGAAGATGGGCGCCGGGGGCCAGCCTTGAGGCTTTGGGTACCCCGTGGCCTCAGCGCCGTCATCATCGCGTCCACATTAGGTGCCACGGCGGTTGAGGCGCCATCGGCCCGCGCAGCTACCCTCGTGTCGGAGGATGGGACCCTCATCGACCGCATCGTCGCGGTGGTCAACGCCGAGCCGATCACCCTCTATGAGCTACGCCGGGCCGCGGCGCCCTATCTCGCGCTCGAGAGGCGGAAGTCGTCAGACGATGGCGAGTTCTTCATCAAAGCTCGTAAGATTATTCGGGAAGCCCTCGACACCCTCGTCAGCGATCTACTCGTGTACGCCGTCGCCAAACAGATGGACATCACGGCGGGCCCCGAGAAGATCGACGCGCACATCAAAAAGCTCGCCGATGAGAACGGGTGGACCGAGGACGAGCTCGCCGAGCAGCTCAAGAAAGTCGGCTTCGCCTCGATCTCTGAGTATCGGCGCCACGCCGAGCGCGAGATGATCAAGAGCCAGGTCCTCAGCATCAAGGTGCTCTCCCGAGTCCGCGTGGATGAACGCGACGTCGAGGCCCGCTATCAGAAAGAGATCGGTACGCGCGGTACGATCGAAGAGAGGCGCGCCTCGCACATCTTAGTCCTCCTCGATGAGACGGCTGATCCCGCCAAGGTCGCCGATTCCCAAGCGCGCCTCGACGCGGCGCGGAAGCTTATCGCGGATGGCATTGAGACCTTCGACGAGGTCGCGAGGCGTGTCAGCGAGGACAGCAACAAGAAGGCGGGTGGCGATCTTGGGTGGTTTCAGCGGGGGGACTTCGACCCCTCCTTCGACGACGTGATCTTCGCCATGGCTGAGGCCGAGCTCTCCGAGCCCTTCCGCAGTCGCTTCGGCATGCACGTCGCGATCCTGACGGGCATCCGCGAGCGCGAGCTGACCTCGAATGAGGACGTCGAGACAGCCAAGAGGCGCATTCGCCTCGAGCTCCGCGAAAAAGAGCTCTCGCGAGTCTACGACCAATGGTTGCGTGGCCTTCGCAACGAGGCCTTCGTGGACCTCCGGACGGACGACCTCGAGTAAGCGAGACGCGGGTCAGCGGCGCCAACCGTCATACCAATCGCCATACAATTGACACTCGCGCTGGGCGCGTGATACTCGCCTTAGGTTGTCACGGTTTCGACAGAGTTTTTTGAACTCAGGTCAACCGAAAGTTCCGGGGTTCAAAGCCCAGAACCCCACGTCCCAACTACGGGTGACACAGTCCATGCAACTCGATAATTCGTTTCAGCTCCGCCCCTCGACGAGCCGCATCAACCGCCGCCGCGCTGGCGGGGGTGCGCGTGGTGGCTCGTTGATGCTCGTGGCGCTTCTGCTCGTCGTCAACTATTTCATCTTTTTTCGTTCGGACGACGGAGACCCACGCCCCCCCATCGAGGGTGGGGTCGCGATGGCCGCCCTGCAGGGCGACGATGGCGGCGGCTTTGCCGCGGGTACGGAGGGTACGGCGGGCGGCGACGAGGCCTTTGATCCGACCAGCCGTCGCGATGATTTCGGCGAGCCGATCGGTCGCAAGATCTCCGGTGCTCTCAAGAGAGGCCAGACGATCCTCGCGGCCCTCCGCGGCCTCGGCGTCGACAGCCACAGCGCCCGCCCCCTCGTCCAAGCGATGAGCGACGTCTTCGACTTCCGCAAGGCTCAAGTCGGCGACTCCTTCACGGCCCACATTGATGACGACGGCCGCGTGGTCCACTTCCGCTATACGCAGAACCCCCTCGACATCTACGAGGTCGTGCTCGACGAAGATGGCCAGTATCAGGCCCGCAAGAAGAAGGTCCCGACCCGCGTCGACGTGGCCCACATCGGGTGTGCCGTCCGCTCCAGCCTCTACGCCTCGATCTCCCGGTGTGGCGAGGGCAGCGATCTCGCCGCGTCCATCATCGATCTCCTCGCTTGGGATATCGATTTCTTCCAAGATATCCGGGATAACGACCAGCTAAAGGTCATCGTCGAGAAGATCTCAATCGACGGCAAGTTCCTACGCTACGGTCGCGTCCTCGCCGCGGAATACGCTGGCAAGTTCGGCACGCACCGCATCGTCCACTATCGGGACCCCGACGGGGTCGAGGGCTACTACAGGCCCGATGGCCACGCGGCCAAGAAAGAGTTCGTCAAGACACCGCTTAAGTACAGCCAGGTCGCAGGCGGCTCGCAGGTCGGTGTCCGAGCGAACCTCAAGACCGCCTCCGCGGTCACCTACCGCGCCGCCGCGAAGACCTCGGTGCAAGCCGTCGCGTCGGGTACCATCGTCGCGGCCGGCCCCAACGGCGATGGCTTCACGGTCACGATCAAACACGACAACGACTTCGTCAGCAGCTACAGCCAGCTCGGGACTGTCGCCAAGGGCATCAAGGTTGGGGCCCTCGTGTCCCAGAAGACCGTGATCGGCCGTCTTGGCCAGAAGGTCGACAATGACGGCGCCAAGATGGTGTTCTCGCTTCGCAAGGACGGCCGCTTCGTCAACCCTCTCAAGGCGACCCTCGCCGAGGGCGCCGCGGTCTCGCCTGATCATCGCTCGCACTTCGAGCACACGGTCAAGAGCCTGCTCGACACCCTCGGCGAGATCGTCGTCGAAAGACTGCCCGACCAACGCGGGTAAAGGCGCGAAGACGCCCGGGGTGCGGTAGCGCCGCCCGTGGCGTTGGTCAGTACTCAAAAGACCTTGCCCGCCCGGTCTCGCCTCTGGATGGTCTCTGATGCACGCGCGAATCATCGCCTTTCTCGAACGACGGCCGGCGCTAAGGTGGCTCCTTTACGCGGTCCTTGGCATCGGGATCTTTATGATCGGCGCGAGCTATCTGCGATTGCAGTCGCGTCCTGATCCGATCGCCTTCCAGTTGACTGGCGGCGATCTCCTCGCGAGGGGCTGGCCAGCCACCCTTCGGGTTCGAGCCCGGACCGCCCATCGCTCGCTCGCCTACCCGGTGACGGTCGAGAGGGTCACCCTCGGGGAAGTCGCTCTGACCCACGAGACGACCGGATCCGACCCGACCGCGCTCCAATTCACGGTGCCGGACACCGTCACGGGCGAGACCCTGTCGGCCACCCTCAAGCTCACGCTGCGGGCCGGCGAGACCACGGAGACGATCACCGTGCCCATCGCCGTGACGGGCCAGGACCCAGAGTCCGAGACGCGCCCAAGCGCCGCGGCGCCCCTCGTCGAGACGAAGCGATCGATGCGCGTCGATCTCTATCCCGACGCTGGCGAGCTCGTCAGCAATATGGCTAACCGCGTCTTCGTGCGGGCACGCCGCCTCGACGGGAGCCCAATCGCCGGCGCGACGATCACGGTCTCTCATAGCACCTTTCCCAACGGCCAGCAGGCCGTCGTCACCGATACGACGGGCCTCGGGACGATCCACATCACGCCGCGTCTGCCGAACCTCGACGTGCGTATTACGGCCGTCGCGTCGGAGGCTGACGCTGTCCAGGAAACTTTCAATACCACGCTTTATGCCGTCGGACGTCAGCTGGCCTTTGAGGACATCCCTGCCCTCATCGCGCAGCACAAGGCCACGACCGTCACCGTCCGGACGACCCGCGACTCAGTCGATCTCTACTGCGATCTGCTCCGTGGCCGCCAACATATCGCGGGCTACCGTTTACCCATCCCGACGTCACGAATCGTGGAGGTCCAACTACCCGCGTTCGATCGCGATGGGCGCTATGACCTTCAGTGCTATTTCAACCTATTGATTCCGGGCTCGACCTTCGCCGCCCGGGCGTTCTGGGTCGGACCGACCGACAACTTCGCGCAGCTCTCCCTCGCAGCCGAGCGCAGCGGCTACTTCGCTGGCGAGAGCCTCAGCGTCCCCGCCAACGTCACGGCCTTGACCTTTCCCAACTACGCGGCCTACCTCGCCAGCCGCCTCAGCGAGAGGTCGGTCCGCAGCACCATGCTCGCGCAGACCTTTGACACGGCCGTCGTCGCGGCCGACGAGAAGTGGAGCGGCGAAAAAGACCTCGCGCTCTTCGCCCTCATCGCCGCCATCGCGCTGGTCCTCCTCGTCGGACTCGATCTTGTGATCTCCAACATCCTGTCGAACCGCCGCCGCTTTCGGGCATACGAGGCGGATCTAGCGGAAGATGGCGCCCTGGCCGACATCACCCTCGATGGGGTGGATCTGGCCGCCAACCACAGCACGCAGCGCCTCGACCGCACCCGCGGGTGGCTCTTTATCATCGTCGTGGTCGGCACCCTCTTCGCGAACGTCGTCGGATTCCTGATGTTGTCCGGGATGTTCCGCACCTGACCAGACCGTCGAGAGCGCAAGAGGCCTAGCCTTGGCGCGCCTGCCGAGCGAGGCCTTGGCCCAAAAGCGGCCGATAGTCGTCGCCCTCAAGGACGGCGAACTCCGCGGTCTCGCGGAGGCGAGACACGAGCCTCTCGCCGATGCGGTCCTCGAGGGACTCCTCTTGGGCTGGGCGCCGACGCCGCTGCGTCGAGACGATCTGCTGGCGCCGATCGAGGTCCTCAGCGAGGGGAAAGTTTGTCGTCGCGAGCACGACGCGGCCCGCGTTGTAGCGCCGCGTGATGAGCTGATCGACGATGGTCCACTCCCACGCCGTCGCCTGGCCCTTGCCGAGGTCGTCGATGACCAGCACGGGGACATCCACGAGGGGCTTTAGGATGGTCGCCTCGCTCTCTTGGCTCTTGCCATCGAAGGTCGAACGAATATGCGCAAGCAGCTGATAGTAATCCGTAAAACGGCAGTACACGCCCTTCTCAAGGGTGAGGTACCCGAGCAACGCACAGACGAGATGGGTCTTGCCTAGGCCTGGCCCTCCGACCAGCACTAGCCCTCGCGGGCTCTCGCCATCAGCGCCCGGCTTAAACGAGAACTGCTGGTAGCGCCCTACCAAGACTTTGGCGCGGGACAGCGCCTCAATCTTCCGGTCCCGAAACCAGGCCGGGTCGTCCGCGCCACGGGGCGCGAGGGACTTCTGGGCATAAGCGGCTGGGATCTGAGCGGAATTATATGCACGGACCCGCTCAAAGACGCCCGCGCAGCTACACGGTTGGGCGATGTCGTACCCACCCTCGCTCACGACCCGAAAGCGCATCCCGCGGCAGCGCTCGCAGCGAAGCTGACAGGCGCACACGGCCGCCTCCGCGAGCTCGCCGACGCGGCCGATGATGTACCCGAGGTCTTTGCAATCGTCGCAGGTGGCTTTCATGGGTACAACAATGCCTCCAACAGCTCTGGAAGTCCGAGAAAAGTGCGGATGGCCTGTGCGCGAGAGAGAGAGAGCATCTCGTCGCGGGCCCGCGGGCTGGAATCGGCGAAACCCGCGCCCTGAGCCGTATCGTCGGCCGCCTTCGCCAAGATCGATTCGGGGACCGACACTGCGAGATCGTTGACGACCGCGAGATCAGCCTCCCGCGCGAAGTCCCAAGCGTCCGCGCCTGAGGCCTCTTGGGCCACGAGGCGGGTCCAAAGACCACGCCAAAAGTCTTTTGCTGCGCCATCTTCCAAGCGCTTGCCGACACCCTCGATGATCTGCCGCAGCCGCGCCCAGCCCCGATGCTCATGCGCGTCATGTTCGCGGGCGACATCACCCGTACCCTCACGGGAGCGACGCTCGGCCAGCTCATCGAGGCAGCGCACGACCATCGCGATGCTCGGTACGTCTCGGTGCCCTAGGCGTCGAGAGCGCTTCGCGGCGGCCTCAACAGCGGCGAGGACCATCGCGAGTGGATGCCCAGCCTGCCACCACTCCAGGACCTTGTGCGCGTCAATGCCGCTAAGCGCATAACCGCGCCCACGGTGCATTAGAATGCGGGTCTCAACGGTCTGAAAGAACGCGCGCTCGTCCGTCTGCATCGCTCGGTCCCTCCGCCGCTAAGCCAGAGCCAAGGCGTGCACCCATTCACCGAGTGCACGCCCCGAAGGCCACTAGAAGTCGAGGTTTCGCACCGACAGCGCGTTCTTCCAGATGAAATCGCGACGCGGCGCGACCTCATCACCCATCAGCACGCTGAACATCTCGCCCGCCTCATCGGCGTCGCGGATGGTCACCTGCAAGAGGGTGCGGGCGTTCGGGTCCAGGGTCGTCTCCCAGAGCTGACCCGGGTTCATCTCGCCCAGACCTTTATAGCGCTGGATGCCGACGCCCTTCGAGCCCGATGCTTGGAGTTCAACCAAGACGCGCTCCATGCTGTTGTAGGTCACCGCGCCCGAGTCGTCCTCGGCGCTGGTCTTGCCCAGCTGGTAGGGGGCCTTGGCCATCTTGAAGATGCGCTCCGAGAGCTCGTAGAGGTCGCGGATCTCACCGTTTCTAAAGAAGGCGGCGTCGACCGACATCTCGCGTGGGACGCCGTTCTCGAAGGTCGAGAAGACCACCGACTGCTCGCGCGTCTCGGACTCGGCGTCTGGGACGAGCGCGACCTGAAGGGGCAGGACCTCGGGGTGATGAATCTCAAGCCAAGGCGTCACGAGGGCCAAGGAGGCCTCAGTCGCGGCGGTATCCTTCCACGCGTCGAGGTGCAACGTACCGGTCTCGGTCATCGCCGACACGAGGCGTCGGTCGCGGCGGGTCCCGAGGCGATCGAGGCGGTCGCGGATACGCGCGACCTGCTCGGCGAAGGTCTTGAGATCGGTCCCCTCGATGCCCTCTTGGGCGCCCGCGTCACCCTTGAGGACAAAGCCTCGGACGCCGAGCTCGAGGAGGTAGGCCGTCAGCGCCGGGTCATCCTTAAGGTATCGTTCTGACTTGCCTTTTTTGACCTTATAGAGAGGCGGCTGGGCGATGTAGAGGTAGCCGCGCTGCACGAGCTCAGGCATCTGGCGATAGAAGAAGGTCAACAGCAGCGTCCGAATGTGCTGACCGTCGACATCGGCGTCCGTCATGATGATGATGCGGTGGTAACGCACCTTCTGGGGATCGTAGCTCTCGCTGCCGATACCCGTGCCGAGGGCCGTGATGAGCGTGATGATCTCCTGCGAGGTCAGCATCTTGTCGAAGCGGGCCTTTTCGACATTGAGGATCTTACCGCGGAGGGGCAACACGGCCTGGTTGGCGCGGTTTCGCCCCTGCTTGGCAGACCCACCGGCGGAGTCACCCTCGACGATGAACAGCTCTGCCTTGGCGGGGTCTTTCTCCTGGCAGTCAGCGAGCTTTCCGGGAAGCGACGCGGCGTCAAGGACACCCTTGCGGCGGACGGTCTCGCGGGCGCGGCGTGCGGCGTCACGGGCGCGGGCCGCCTCGATGGCCTTTTCGACGATGAGGCGCCCCTCTTTGGGGTGCTCCTCGAGCCAGGCGGCCAGGTTTTCGCCGACGAGGGACTCGACGACCGTCTTGACCTCAGAGGAGACGAGCTTCTCTTTTGTTTGAGAAGAAAATTTCGGGTCCGGCACCTTGACAGAGATCACGGCGACGAGACCTTCGCGCGCGTCGTCACCGCTGACGTCGACCTTGAGGTTCTTTGTAAAACCTTTCTCTTCGGAGTAGCGCGAGATGACGCGCGTCAAGGCTGACTTGAAGCCCGTCAGGTGGGTGCCGCCATCGCGGTTCCGGATATTATTGGTAAAGCAAAAGACCTGCTCCTGGTAGGAGCGGTTCCACTGGATCGCGAGCTCGACCTCAATGTCGGCGCGGGTGGCCTTAAACTGGATGACCTGATCGATGATCGGCTGCTTGCTCTTGTTGAGGTCCGACACGTAGCTGGAGATACCGCCCTCGTAGTAAAAGCGGGCCTTCTTGCCGTCCTCGCGCTCGTCGTGGAGCTCGATCGCGACGCCAGAGTTCAAGTAGGCGAGCTCGCGGAGGCGCGCGGCGAGGATGTCAAAGTTGAACTCTGTGATCGCGAAGACGTCGCGGTCGGGTTTGTACGTCACCGTCGTGCCGCGCAGCTCGGTCTTGCCGACGACCTCGATCGGGCCGTCGGGGACGCCGCGCGTGAAGGACTGCCGGTGGACGAGACCCTCGCGGCGCACTTCGGCGACGAGACGAATCGACAGCGCGTTGACGACGGAGACACCCACGCCGTGCAAACCACCTGAAACTTTATAGGAATTGTCGTCGAATTTGCCGCCCGCGTGGAGCTCGGTCATCACGATCTCGAGGGCCGAGCGGCCATCTTCGTGAATTCCGACGGGGATCCCGCGGCCGTTGTCCTCGACCGAGATGGAATTATCCGCGAGGATCTTGGCGACGACGCGGTTGCAATAACCAGCGAGGGCCTCATCGACGGCGTTGTCGACGACCTCAAAGACCGTGTGGTGCAGACCCGAGCCATCGTCCGTGTCGCCGATGTACATGCCAGGGCGCTTACGCACAGCGTCAAGGCCCTTGAGGACCTTGATGCTCTCGGAGCTATAGGTCCCGTCGTCGTCCCGGTTTAGCGCGGGGTTAAGGCCTTGCTCGCTGTCGGTCTCCGCTTGGATTGGCGCGGTTTCGGTCGTGTCTGGCTGGGTCGGTTGGTTGGCCATGCGAGCTCCGGGTCTAGGGGCTGCCTAACTAGCACATCGAGACCCCGTGGTAAAGAACCGCTTCCTGAAGGAGTTCATGGACTTAGGCATTGGGCCTCTGTGGGTGAAGCGAGCTGGCGATCGAGGCACCCGCTGGAGACCAAAGTTGAGGCCGACGCGATGCGCTCCACGCGGCGAGTCCGACCGCAGCGCTTGAGGCGAAGGCAAAGAAAAACCCGTTTGATTTCAAGCGGTTTCGGCGTCGATAAGATGATTTCAATACCATAAAGATGGCGGTCGCAAAAGAGGACGCGCTGGCGAGGCGCGGGACAGACCTACTTCTTCGGGATCTCGAGCTCTTGGCCCGCGCGAAGGCGAGACATCTTCACGCCTGGATTCGCGGCGATAATCGCCTTTACCGTGACCTTGTGCCGGCGCGCGATGGCGGTCCCGGTGTCGCCCTTTTTGACTGTGTAGGTCACAGTCCGCGCGGCCTGGATGCCCTGGTTGCCAGCAGGCTGTGCGGCGGCCCCGCCATTGCGCTCGGCCTCCCAAGAGGCACGCGCGACGACGAAGCGGGTGAACTGCTCATCGGACATCGGGATCGCGATGCGCATCCCCACAAAGATTCGATCGGGGTCGAGATGGGAATTGGCCTGCTTGATGTCCGTGACCGAGCTCTGCGACCACTGCACATAGTGCAGGAGGCTCTCGCCGCGCTTGACGACCACCTCGCGGCGCGTCGTGCCGCTGGGATCCATCGGCGGCCCCTGATCCACCGGCGCCGTGGCACCACCTGCTGCGGCCCACGCGGGAGCGGCAGGCGTAGGGCTCGCGCCGATGTGCGCGGCGGGCATGGGGCGGGGGAAGTCGGAGCCCGCTGCCGCGGCGACGCCAGCGACGGGCAACCCAGGCTGGCCATTACGCATAAAGACGTTCGAGTCATCGAGCGCCATACGCGCCTCTGTCGCGAATTTGCCCCGGAGCCTCGCGTTGAGCAGCTCGCGGCGGTCGGAGGCGATCGGGTGACCCTCTTCATCAACCACCAAGACCCCTTGAGGCGCCTCACTGCCGGGCTCAAGGGTCGCGACCACGGGGATGAGGATCTCGTCGCCGGGCTGCAACCCTCGGAAGTCGGTCTGGTTGAACTCCTCGATGAGCCACAGCGGCACGTCGCCGAGGCGTTTCGCCGCTTGAGCAATGTATTCGCCGCGTTTCACGCGATAGACGATGACCTTCTCGAAGTAGCGACGCGAAAAATAGGCCTCGATGCGCTCGCGCTGGAAGCTCTCGCGTTTGCGGTCGAAGGACGATTTTTGATTGGGGCTCATCACGATCTGGATGCGATCCCCAGTCTTGAGCCAGCGGCGATTGCCTAGGGCCTCCGCGTTCTCGGCCAAGATGGCTGACACGTCCGCGCGTGACCACTCGGCCAGGAGGGCGGGGGTCTCGCCGCGTCGCACTTCCATAGGCCAGGCCCGAGGAAAATCAAGCTCGGCGACCTCAGCCGGCTTCTGCGCGCCATCGACCCACGAGGGATCGGTCGGCGGGACGGCCGTCGGTGCGCCGGGATTCTGCGCGGAGGGCTCGGGGGTCGAGCCGCCGGCCGCGCCCATGGGGCTGCCAGGAAAGAGGCGCAACGCGATATCGCGGGCGCCGCGTTGGACCTCCATCTCGGCGTTCTCGCGCCGAGGCCCGTCCTGCCATTGCACGGCGAGCATCGCCTGGTCTGGGACCTCAAGCTTGCCGGCGCTTGACTTGTCCTGTGGCCCCTTGCACGCGCTGATCGCGGTGAAGAGGATGACTGAGGTAAGGCTGATGGCGCGTGAAACTTGCATGGTGTATCGGTCTTAACCCCGAAATGATCGGCCGTCGAAAATTTTTAAGTTCTATCGTCATCGCCTAAGGACCCTGCTGTCGCCGCCGCAACATTGGCACGTCAACGCCGATCGTGTTATCCGCGGCGCCGATCGTGGTGAAGGCCGCTGCGAACTTCCGACCGCTCTCGACCGCTCGCTAGGTGGCGCCCGCACTGATGAAAGATGACACCCCAGCCCCCGACGAGGACGACGGCCGCTTTCTAGGGCTAGCCGCGACCATCTTCTACGGGCTCATGGCGATCGGCGCGTACGCGCTCATGGCCGGGTTCGACCTCGACGTCGGGGCGACAATATTTGGCGGACCAGAGAGCGACGCGGCCACCGCCGCCGCGCTCGGCGCCGGGGCCGGTCTGCTCATCGTCGGCCTGTCGCATTTCGGCCGCGACGCCGGCCCGATGAAGGCCCTCCGGCGCGAGATGAAGGACATGCTCGGCCGCCCGAGCGACGCGACGATCCTCACGGTCGCCGCGGCCTCTGCGATCGGCGAGGAGCTCTTGTTTCGCGGCGCGATGCAGCCGCTGCTCGGGGTGTGGCCCACGATCGTCATCTTCGGGCTCCTACATGGGGGCGGTATGAAGAAGCTCTGGGCTTGGACGGTCTTCGCGCTCCTCGGGGGCGCAGCATTCGCCGCCCTGACCCTGTTCACCGAGAGCCTGCTCGCAGCGATCGTGATGCACTTCACTGTGAACTACTTCAATCTCTTGGCGCTCACTCGCGAAGAGCCGTCCCCGCCGGCGGTCCATTGATGCCCATCCTCGCCGAAGCCACCGCCGAGAGCTGGCGCTATGCAGGCTGGATCGCGCTCGATCTCCGCCTCATCATCTTTGTCGCGGCCGTCAGCGGTCTCATCGCCGTCGGCTCGGCCGCGTTGTGGGTCCGCTCGGGCCGCCCGCGCGACTACGCCAGCGTCTTCTTCTTCACCTGGCTCATCGCGCTCGTCGTCCTCACGATCATCTTCAACAGCATCGCGGGGCACCCCGTCTTCGTTGTGGAGAAGCTCTTCCCCTTTCCCTGAGGGTCGGCGCCGGCATCGCGTGCCTCCCCCTCGTGACAACCTTCAGGGACCCGACCAGGCGGCTGGATCATCGAGGAGCTCGCAGGACTCGTCGAGGAGGCACAGATCATCGCTAATCACCCGGCCGCCCGAGGCGTGAAAGATCGCGATCCGGTTGCGACTCAACGTATGTGCAGGATAGAGGGCTCCTGTGGTTGGCCCGGCGACCCACTCATGACGACCTTTTGTAAAAGCGAAGCGAATCGCAGAGATGCCGTCTCCGCTGGCGACCGGCGGAAAGGGCCCAAGGGGGGTCGCCGCGGGATCTGTCAGGCCCAGCCGGGCCGCCGTGCCGTCGACATCGATGTCCTGTCCAATCACCACGCCGGCGTCGATGAGGCGATTGACGACGGCCTCCGCCGCCGCGCCCTCGCCGAAGACACCCGTCGCGCGTGCTAGCGCGATGCCCGTCGAGATTGGGACGGTCACGTCCGCGGCCGCGGACTCAAAGAGGACCTTCTTCGGTAGGTGCCCCGGCAGCGGGTCGCGGAAGATGTGGCGCGCGAAAGCGATAGGGTCGCACCCGTCAAGGGCGTGCTGGGTAATGGTCAAAAAGCGGCGAAAATCCGGGGTGTTTCGTTCCAGCCCGAGCCCTTGATAGGGCGTCACCACCCACAGCGTCCTTGTCCCACCGTCTCGGTCGGTGGCGTCGATGCGGAGCTGGTCCCAGCGATCCGATGGCACAGCGATCGCGAAGCCCGCCTCGTCCGCGACGAGCTCGATCGCGCTGACCTCGCCGTTTTCGACGTTGGTCGCGACGACGGTGCTCCCGGCACCGACGTTGTCGAGGTAGCCGAACGCGTATAGAGCGGGGTCCTTTCCGCAGTTGCCACTCTCGTTATTGAGTGAGAGCCAATACCCCCCTGCCCCGTCTGGGCAGCCCACGATGAGAGGCCCGAACACATCTAGGTAGATGACGCGCGTGATCTGCCGAAGCGTGGACCTCAAAAGAATGTCTGCGACCCCGCCGCCGGCCGCGATGGGCGTCACGGTTGTCACCTCGGGCTCGATCGCGGCGCCCATGAGTGCATGAAAGCCGCCGAGGCTCACGCCAGCGAGGCCGATAGCCGTCGTCGGGCCGCCGATGTCGAGGCGCCCGTCGGCGTTGAAGTCGCCGGCCGCCATACTGGCCTTAATCAGGGCATCCGGGGCGTTAGCCGGAGAATCCACGGCTCCGGGGACCTTCGTGGCATCCAATGAACGCAGCGTGCGGACGAGGGCGAAGAGGTCGACGAGGTCTTGTTGAAATCCGCCACATTGCTGGAAAGGGTCGGCGAAGAAGAAGCTCTCGCCGGACGTAATCGCGCCGTCGCCGTCGCCGTCGGTGGTCCGCCCGATCGTCGCGAGCTCCGCGAATAGACCGATCTTATTGAACTTCTCGAGCGCCTCGGCGAAGGTGATGTCCTCAAACTCGGCCGCGCGGTCGGGCGCGAGGAGGTCTGCCAAGAGGGGCACGAAGAAGGCGGCGGCCTCTGCGGACAGGCCCTGCTCGGACAAGAGCTTGCGGATGTCTGGGATGATGGGACCATGCCCCACTTGGTCATAGGCGACGGTCGCGACCCCGACGCGCGCCAGGTTATTCGCGATGCTGAGGAACTCGAAGCGCGAGCTGGCGGTGCCGTGGAAGTAGATCACCGTCTTAAAGGGCGGATGATAGAGGTCGGTCTCTTTCGGGATCGCGACGAGATACGGGACGTAGATGATCTCGGGATTATCTTCAGGTGCAAACACCCCACGGTCGCCGGGTGTCACGTCGACGGACGGAAAACTGCCGAACGCGACGTACTCCACATAGTTGAGCTCGGTCGAGAAGCCCTCGGCGAGACCGAGGAAGAGCCCGAGGATGGCGTCCAAAAAGGCGCCTTGGACGATAAAACGATGGTCCGTCGCCGACGCGGGGTACGTCGTTCCGTCCGCGTCGTGTCCGATCCCTGTGTCGCGGAACTCGCCGAAAGAAGGAGGCAGCGCCGCCGCATATCCCGCGAGGTCGCCATGGCCGTAGAGACCGTCTCGAACGCGCGTGAGGCGCTCGGCGGGCTTTCCAGTGGTGAAGGTCCACCCAAACGCGAGATCTTGTGTCGTGAGACCCGCGAGCGCCAGCGCTCGACCGACGAGGGGGGCCTGAGCAGCGTGGGCTTTATAGGGAAAGGGGGAACGGATAGGCCGACCGCCAGCCGTGGGGTCCTCGGTTGGGGCCAAGCCCGTGATCGCGCGCGTCAGCAGGACCGCATACGTCGCCCCTGGAGCGAGAGAGTCTCGGGGGCGAATCATGAGCGTATTTGTTTCGACCTCATAGTGTTCAACGCGCACGGGACCGGCGCCCCTGTCGACCATGTTGTCGAACCCAAAGAGGAAGTCTGGGGCATCAGCGAAAACGTCAAAGGGCCAATAACTCCCGCGTCCGGCGAGAGGAAAAGCGCCCCGACCGAGGTCTAGGGGAATAGAGCGGCCCTCCTCGGGGTGGCCGCGAGTAATGTTCACGACGACGACCGAGTCCCCGGTGACCGTCGTGAGTTCGATAGGCGCGTCAAAGCCCACGGTGATGGGCCCGAAACTGCCAAAACCGTCGAGGCGCTTGAGGTCCTCGCGGATGTTGCGCTCGAGGGCGGTGGGCGCCCTTGTGGACACATTCCACTGAAGCGCGCCGCTACCTGCGGGATCTCGCTCAAGGAGGAGATCACTCGGCATCGGCACGTCGGGCACGGGGAGCGCAAGCGGATCGAAGATGACCTTCGGACCAAAGGGCGCCTCGTCTGGCGTCACCACTCCGGCCGCGAAGCGAGCGCCGCCGCTATCTGAACACCCAATTGCCGACGCCGCCGCGGAAGCAAAAAGAAAGAATACGGCTTTCCGCGTGAGAACTTCGATCATGACGCTCACCATCCCAACCCGACGTAGAAACGACCGGCCCAAATATCCTGTGCGGCGCGCCCCTCGGCGTCAGCGAAGATGGCACCTGGACGACACCAGGCGCCCTCCACGCGGAGCCGAACGAGCAGCCTAGACAGAGGCAACCCCCAAGACAGGCCGAGGTCGAGCTCTTGCCCGAGGGCGTCGGAGGGAGGACCGTTGCGTGGGCCGCGTCCCGTGCCACCGGCGAGCCCGGACCAGAACGGGTCGACCCAGGCCCCCACCTGTTGAGCATACAAATAGCCCGCGTACACGACCAGCTCGTCGTCTATCTGAAAGGAAACACGAGGATTGATATAGGCAGCACCACGGACCGCGCCGAGGGTCGCGACCTGGTTCGCGCCACGAGGCGAGTCCCGGCGATAGGCACCGTCGGCGAGGTTCACGACCGTGCCGGCCGTCACGCTCGCGATGAGCTCGGGAAAGAGCACGAGCCCGACCCGGTAGTCGCGGTCCATCGCGAAGGAGCGGACGGTGTCGTCAAAAGGATCCTCGTCGCCCGAGGTAAAGCCGGCCTCAATCACGCCCAAAAAGGGTCCCTTCTTCACGCCAAAACGGAGGAGACCCGCGCCCTGCGACAGGGTCAGGCTGTGGTCAAAGGCCGCGCTCAGGAGGTGGCTGGTCCGGCCGAAGATCGCGGCACCCTCGCCCGCGATAAAGGCTTCGAAACCCTCCTCGCGCACGATGGTCCACCGCAGATACGCGTCCAAGACCGTCGCCTCGGTGTCCCCGCCCTCGGCGTGGCGCTCGGACCGGTGGGCGAGATAGAAGCCGGCCTCGACGTCACGCGTGCGCCCCGACAAGGCCAAGAGCCCCTGATATGTGCGGTCACCATCGTCCCATCGCGCGAAGTCGTCATCGACAACCGCGTCAACGGCCGCTCGGACGGCGAAGGTGCTGGCGCCCAGTCCGTCGCCATTGGGCGTGAGCGAAAACCCAACGCGCGCGACGCGATCGCCACGGCGGGGCAGCCCGAAGGGGCTCGCGTCGGTGTGTGGCAGGGGATCCCCGCCGCCATTTGCGACGAGCCCGAGCCCCCAGTCGGAGCGCACGAGGCCCACGACGGCGCTCAGGTGGCGTCCGGCGAAGGCGAGGTGGAGCTGCTCGATACGGTCGCCGAAGAGCCCGGCGGCAGAGTGAAGGCTGGGGTCCGCGGCGAGCGCGTCGCGGTCGGAGCCAACTGGGCCCCAAGCGTCGACGAGATCAAGCTCGGCGCGAAGGGCATATGCCGCGAAGAGATCGGTCGGCGACGCGCGATACGTCAACGCCGGGGAGACACGCAAGCGGGTGCGCAGCGCAAACTCGGCGGGGATGTCGCCGCCCGGCTCGCCCGTATTGGAGTCGACGACGCCCATCGGCGTCCTGCCTTCGTAGTGACCAGCGAAGAGCAGCGAGCCCGGCATCACGAAGCTCCAGTGCGGTGGCGCATCAAGGCGGACCGTCGTCACGGCGGGTCGCAGCGCGGCGTCGCTAAAGACCTCAGCGTGCGCGTCGTCGAGGCCTACAAAGCCCAAGACTGTGCCGCATAGGAGCCCGACGACGTGGCCGCGAGTGTTGCGGGAGGCACGTGTCGGAGGAGGGGTGGATGTCGTCGGCACATTCATGAGCGGGCGTATAACGCGGTTCCGCCGGAAAATGCCACAGCGCCCTTCGATCGAGGCCGCGCTCGTCTTCGGGCCCTCCGCCCTCGCGAAGAGAGGCACGCGCTCGTCCTCGGGACTTCCGCCCTCGGGAAGAACGGGGCGCGCAGGCGGTTGGACGGGGCCGGCGCGGCGATCGTCCCAGTCGAGACCGTGATACACATCGGTCTCGACTGGGCCCAGAAAAACGTGAAGGGAACATAGCCGTCACTCTATGATCCCTTCAAGATCCACCGATTAGCGGGGACCCCCCAGCCGAGACCGCGAGAGCGCGGTCGTAGCCGGAACAGACTGTGTCCTGTGCACCCTCTTTAGGGACTGTCAGCGGCGCGGACCTAGGTCGACGCGTCATGCTGGTTGCAACAGGCACCCGGTGGACGTTGTTCCGACCGAGCGATATTTTTTTTTGTTATTCGATACTCTGCTCTGCCGACGGAGGTGTCAACAGTTGGGAGACAGAAGCCGGCAAACGCGTCACGATTTTAGCGCCGAGCGCGCTAGTCGCTAGCTGCTGGACGACCGGGTGTTGGGCGAACTTGGTCACGGCCGCCTGCAGCGCGCTGAGGCGCTGGTCGAGCTGCTGCTTGGCGACATCGGCAGACTGCACCAACCCGTCAAGGCTGCTTCGTCCACTGGCGATGACGCGGCGAACTGTCGCCTCTGGGCGCTTGCCCGCGGTCCGAAGCGCCTGCCCCTGCTGCTGGGCGTGCTGGCGAACCGTGGCAACCGTGGCTTGAAAACGTTGCTGGAGTTGGTCGATCTGAAGCTTCATTGCGGTGCCCTCCCGAGCGCGTCACTTGCGCCGTGGGGGGACTATGACGCACCGCGTCATAGGGGTCAAGACCTTGCGTTGTAAAATACGTTCGGTTTCACGAACCCCATCTACAGCGCCATGATCTCCGTAACGCGGCGCGTTACGACTGCTTCAGGGCGCGGGTGCGCGTCGAATCTCGACGATGGGCGCGAATGTCCCAGGATCATTGGTCATTTCGTCGGGTGGCGCCTTCTCCTTGGCGCCGTCGGCGGGCGCGACCTGCCCATAGCAACCCGCAGCGCGACGCCCAAACTCGTCGCGCGCGAGGAAGAGTCCGACCAAGAGCACCACAAAGAGCACCAGCTGGACCCATGACCGCGACGTGACGCGCGGCCCAGACTCAAGGAGGCGTTCAAGACGCCTGCTCCGAGCCGGCCGCACCTTCGACGCGGACGAGGGGCCACTAGGTGTGGCGCCTTCGTCGCTTGAGCCGTCTTTGCTCACTCGTCATCGCCCTCGCCGGAGGCGCTCTTGACGCGGCTGGTCTTAAAGCGCGTCACGTACATCATGTCCCCTTCGAAGATCGGATCGCTCTCAAGCTTCGTGCGGTAAACGATGGCCAGGTACCTGCCGTTCTGGTCCCAAACGAGCTGTTTCTGGAATGTCTTGGCGAGGTTATCTTTGCCGTCGCGCATGACGTCGATCTTGTCATAGGGCGTGGCGCGCTCGTCGTTGAGGCCCATGATCACGAACTTGTCCTTCTTCTGCCCGGTCATGACCATGATGTTGTCACGCCGTGGATGGACGGCCTCGGTGATCGGCTCTTGGCTCATGCCGTAGGCCCGGATCATCTTTTTTTGAACCTTGATCTCTTCCTCTTGGCCATTCGCGATCTCTACCGCGACCTTTTTACCCTTTTTGAGGATCTCACCAGTCTCGGTGTCCCGGACCTGAAAGATCGTCGCGGGCGAGCTGTTGTTCGTCACCTTGACGAGATAGGACGAGCTGTCCTCGGACCAGGCGACGAACTCGATGTTCTCTTGGCGGGTCTCTTGCGGATCCGGGCCCTTAGCCGACGCCGGGCCGGCCACGAGAACAAGGGCGAAAACGGCGGGGATCATTTGTTTGAACATCGGAAACTCCTCTAGGACAAGGTCGGCGATCTCTAAAGACGCCGACGTAAAATAACGGGATAGATGCGTGTCACCGCTTTCGACCCGCGACGCATAGGCCGCATTCACACGAAAACGACGTCCGACCAAGGTGGAAGGGTCCTCGCCCGTCAGGCGACGACCCGAGTGCGCGACGCGGGCTACAATACCATCACGGGCGTGGGTTTCAACCCGCACCGACGGGCAGCGATTCCGTGGGCTCTCCGACACCCCGTCTACCCGACGCCGAGTGCACGACGAGAGCAAAGGACCTAGAGAAGCAGCGTGTTGCTGTAGGTCAGCGGTTCGGTCCCAGCGGGGAAGATGGCGCGACCGAGGATCTCCAGCACGCAGGAGCGTTTTGCGGCGCTCGGGGTCCCATCCAGCTTCGAATTCACGACCTTCCCAGTGATGGTCACCGTGAACTGGAGCTTTAGCCGCTCTTGGTTCGCGTCGCTGCATCGTGCGAACTGGGCAGCCTTCTTTCGAAAGGCATCCACGACCCGCTCGGCGAGGTCGCCGGCTTGCGCTGAGCGCTTCTCGGCGGCCTTCTCATCCGCCTCGCGCGAGGCCTCGCCGGAATCGAAGTCGAGTTTCAGCTCGGACTTTCCGACGTCGTCGCGCGTCAACTCAGCGAATCGCTCAGCGCTAAGCGTAGATGGGCCGGCGGCACCATTTGTCGCCGAGCCGTTCGTCTTCGCTACGACGCGCGTGGCACCTGAGTTCGAATCCCTAGGGGTCTTGGTCACGTTGGCAGCCACGGCCTTCGGATCTTCCGCGGTCTCCACGACGGCGACCGCTTCGACGACTGGGGTCTCAGCGACTGGGACCTCATAGAGCGGACGCGCGGCCTCGGTGCCCTCGCCTACGCTTGTTCCATGGTCGCCGAACTCGAGCTCGCGGGACGGCGCGAAAGCCACCGCCGCGAGGACCACACCGAGGATAAAGAGCGCCCCCGCGGCGACCATGATCCAGCGCTTACGGTTGTGCTTCTCGAGGCGCGCGACGACGGAGAATTCCTGTCTAAGGGCGTGCATCTCGGCTTTCGTCGGATGGCGCACGCGCCCGCCCGAGAGGGAGTCGGCCATCATCGAAGAGAGATCGAGGGAGCCCGTCGATGCCTGCGACCCGCTGCCATCCATCGCGGCAAAGATGTCCGCGGACGGCTTGGGCTCGGCGGCACCAAAGAAGTCGTCATCGAGCCCGGCATCGCCAACAGCCGAGGCCGGCTCAGGCACGCGCGACAATGTGTGCGAGGCGGATGGGGCCGACCGCTGAGCGACCGCCGCGGCCGCGGGCTTAATGACCGGGGACGGGGCGGCCTGCGTCGCTGGGGCGGTCGACAGCGCGTGAGGTGCTTTCGCTTGAGGCGCGGGCGGAGTGGGGGCCGTGACCGAATCCACCGGCGCGAGGAGAGTCTCCGCGATCTGGGAGACGCCGGGCGGCCCGGTCTCATGCTCAGCCTGCGGCGCCAATACCGCCGCGGCCTGTGTGGATGATGGGGTCGCGGGCGCCGGCGAAGCCACGAGCGGCGGCGAAGCGGCAGGCGGCGACGAAGCGGCAGGCGGCGACGAAGCGACCGCCTGCATCCCGAAGACGGTCGGGGGCGGACGCCGGACGTCGTCGAGACGAATCGTTGTCGCGGCCGCCTGCGACAAGCTGGTGGACTTCGGGCTCGAGAGAGAGACGAGGGGGGCGATCACCGAGTCTTGGACCGGCAAGGGCATCGCCTGGCTGACTGAGACTTCGTTAGACGGCCGAGGACCTGCGAACATACCCGCGCGCGTTACGGGCCGCGCTGGGGAACGCGTGGCGGGCGGTAGCGGCGGGGGTAGGGGCGGGGGCGCGGCCCGGGCGGCACAAGCGGCGGCCAGCTGAGGCACCTGAGCGGCGCGCGCCCAAGCCTGGAAGTTCGGACCCCACACATAGGAATTCGGCGAGATCCGTCCGTCGCTGGCGAAGCCCGCGAGTTGGTCGATCGTATAAGGACCGTGGCGTTCGCCGCGGATGCCGATCCACCAGCGCTCGGCGCTCTCAAGGTGCAGCTGAGTCGTGCCAACCGCGCCGCAGGCGACGCACGCTTGGACGCGCAGCTGCGCCTCAGCGAGGCCGACTTGCATCTCGGTCGTCTGCTTACACTGGGAACATCGGTATCGCGTCTTCAACGTGACACAGGTTGCCAGCCTCGTAAGGTTTTGGGAAGCCCTTTGCGCCAATTCCTTGACCGACACATAACTTTGTACAAATGGGCGCCAGGCGGCCCACGTCCCGGGCGGCTCGACTGCCGAACTTGGAGATCCGCGACGGCCTCCGTCATGCTCTGGATCGTCCACGACATCGCTTGAGGCCCGGCCTCGGTCCGGCCTCTACGAAACCACGACACCGCCCCGCCGTTCGCGCCAACGAACGCGATCGACCTTGACATTCGACGTGCCAGACCCATAGGATGCGCCCTCTTCTGGGAACCGAAAACAGGTCTAATCCCCTGATTTTCCAGAAGAAAACCGGGGGACGCAGTGTCCGCCGGCAGGTACGACCGCTGCGGCCAAATCGGCAACAATGCCTGGCATCGGGCGGTCATCATGGACGGAGTATGCACATGCGAGCTGGTTTCAAGCTGCTCACGGTCCTTGCGGTGGCCTCTTTGACCGCAGTGGGTTGTGGGGATGATAAAAATCCTAGTACGGACACAGTCGGTGGCGATGTCGCCAACGACACCAACAGCGACGTCGGCACCGGTACGGATGCGGGCGACACAACAACGAACATCTGCGGAGTTCGTGAATGCGGTCTCTTCGCAGGCGAGAACTGCGGCACCTGCGGCGCGGGCCTGAGCTGCACGTCAGCCGGCAAGTGCGAGGTTCCCGGTCAGCCTCTCGGCGCCTTCTGCGGCGCGACGGCGACCTGTAACTCGAGCCTCGCTCAAGGCTCGGGCGCCAACCAATGGCCCGGTTGCCAAGACAGGGCGTGCGAGAGCCGGACCTGCCTCGGCAATGTCCAAGGCGCCTTCATCCTCCCCGAAGTCTGCTCACGCGTGTGCCAGATCTATAAGGACAGCAACAACGACGGGGTCAACGACGAAGACGCCGCGCAGGACGACTGCAACCCCACGGACATCGTCACCGGCCCGACCGGCGACAAGTTCCGCTGCGTCAACTTCGCCGAGCCGGGTGGCGCGCTCCTGAACCTCTGCGTTCCGGGCACCAACTTCGTCACTTGCCAGTCGGACGCTGGCTGCCCGTCGGACGAGACCTGCACGATCACCAACATGATCTCGGGCGGCTCCAACATCGGTCAGCGCTGCGTCGCCAAGTTCCGCGAGAACGCGTCGTGGACGGGCTCGGTCTCGGACATGTCCGAGAGCTGCAACAGCGACCCGAGCACGGGCGCGATCAGCTACTGCGAGACCGGCCTCTGCTTCGGCATCGGCTGCGTCCCCCTCTGCGCCAACGACACGGACTGCGACACGACTAAGGTCTATACCGGCACCGGTTGTATCAATGACAAGTGCGGCGGCGACGGCAGGGCGTGTACCGCCGACGCCGAGTGCTCGGCTTGGAATTGCGGCGAGCCGCGTGAGCTCTTCGGCAACGAGGGCACCACCCCCGACTTCACGACTTGCTGGCCCAAGGGCTGCGATGTCTCCCCGGACTGCGGCAAGGGCTTCTACTGCCGCTTCTTCTGGAATGGCGAGATCGGCCAGGCTGCCGGCCTCGAGAACATGTGCCTCGGTGAGAATCCCGAAGGCGTCGCCCTCGGCGAAAAGTGCGACTCGAACACCTCTGACAACATCCCCGGCGCGACCTGCAAGGCCGAAGACCTCTGCATCGGTGGCTACTGCTCGGCGATGTGCCTGTCCAACTCGGACTGCGACACCACCAAGGGCCAGGCCTGCGGTATCCTCGAGTTCCCGATTGACGCGGACGATCCGGAAGACGACGTCTACGACGCGGTCCTCGCGTTTGGCGCCTGCCAGACCTTCCCCGGCGCGACGGGCAGCTGCCTCAAGAACGCTGACTGCGGCGCGAACCTCCAGTGCGAGCTCTACGCCATCAACAACCCCGACCAGTCGGCGGCCGCTGATGGCCCGTACCTCCTCGAGGGCGTCTGCGTTCCGGTCGACACCGCGACCTTCCCCGGCACCACCGGCGACTACGGCACGCTCTGCCAGAGCAGCGCGGAGTGCAAGTCGGGCTACTGCCTCGGCGCCACCGCCCAGAACGCCGGTGTCTGCTCGACGATCTGCGAAGCTTCGACCGACTGCCCGGCGATCACCCTCGACGGCGACACCTTCCAGGGTCTTTGCAACTCCTACCTCTATGGTTGGGGTGGCAACCTCGATGATCCCCGCGTCAACTACAACCTGAACCTCTGCGTTCCGACCTCGGACCCGATGACCGACTGCTCGACGGGCTACACCTGCGCCGCCGGCGAAGCTTGCTTCCCGAACGTCATCAGCTGGGACCCGGCGACCAAGTCACAGGTCGAGTACTTCTGCGCGGACATCACGACCGAAGGCGATCCGGCCCCGACCAAGACGGTCGGCCAGGCCTGTAACCCGAACTCCGAGGCGGTCGAGTGCCTCAGCGGCATCTGCTTCTCGACCAACGGTTCAGAGACCGTCGGCTACTGCACGGCGCTCTGCGACGACAACGCCGCCTGCAGCAATGGCACGAGCTGCATTGACGTGACCCGCGCGGCGCGCCGTGGCCAGTACGCTGGCAACAGCGCGACCTACGGCCTGTGCCTGCAGGACCCGATCTGCGACCCCTGCTATGGCCACGACACCTGCCCGGGTGACTACGTGTGCGTCAAGTCTGGCGTCGCCAACACCGCGAACGATGACGACGGCTTCCGCTGCGTCCCGGGCTGCGAGACCACCTGCACCGGTGGCGTGACCTGCAACGCTGGCCTTGACCAGCTCGGCGACACGCTCAACGGCTGCTTCGAGAAGACGGGTAACAACCCCGCGGTGAGCTGCCCGGCGGTTCCAACCCCGCGGTGAGCTGCCCGGCGGTTCCGTAATCGCGGGCTAGAGACAAGGGCTAACTAGCCTTTGTGCCTTAAGAAAGAGGGGCGAGGATTCGAAAGGATCCTCGCCCTTTCTCGTTTCAAGGCGCCGACCTTTTGCGTCAGAGCCCGTGGGTCCGGTATGGGTGGGCTGTGTTCACAGAAGACAAACTCAGGCGCGTCAAACGCCGCCAACGCTACGGTGCCACGATCTGTGCGGTCGTCTGGATCGCGGGATGCCACACCGACGACGCGCCAGCGCCCCGCGACGCGACGCTGACCTTTCCAGATGCGTTCACGTCCGACCAGTTTGACGGCGCGGTTACGGTGTGCGCGACCGACGAGGACTGCCCAAAGGCGCCTGACTGCTGTCTACGAGTGGCCTGCGTCGATGCGCGGTGCGAGTATGACGTGCTCAACGAGTGCTGCACGACCCTAGGTCCCTGCGCGGCGCGCTCGTCCTATCACAGCGGGGTGTGCAACGCCGTCTGTCAACAGGGGGGCTGCGAGAGCCTCCTTCGCCTCCCCGAGCGCGAATGCGGGGACACGATCGCGACCCTCCTACCCAATGAGGTCGCGCCCTCGGTCACCGTCGACAGGCGCGGGATGGGCGAGGGCCTCGGCTGGCACTACGACCTAGGGGTGCCGTACGCGCTGGGCCCCACCTGGCGGCTCGCTGACGCCCTGTGTGACGTCTTGCACAATGGGCCCCTCTCGCAGGCGTGCGAGCCCCTTGAACAGGACGCAGAGGTCTTCTATGCGTACCTCACCTTTGGCCCTGTGGCTCTCCCAGCCGGCCGCGCCCTGGTAGTCGAGGCCGTCATCTCAGGCGGTGCCCCGCGGGGTACTCCCGACCCTGGAAGCCCCGAGATTGCGCTGGAGGCGCTCTTTTCAAACGGCGCTGCTGCGATCATCTGGCGTAGCGGCGATGACGCTGGGGCTTCGACGCCTATAATAGAGACAGGGGACAGCTGGCGGGCCGTCGCGGCGGACCTCAGTGTCTACGGTGGACAAGAGATTCGGCTGCGCGTCGCAGTGTCAGCGACGGCTGGCCCTCGCCGGCGGGACCCAAGCGTGAGACTCGGAGCGCTCAGTGTGCGCGCTCCGTGCGCGTCCGAACGCCTGGCATCGGCCCCCGCTGCGTGTGAGACGACCCAGGCCGTGCCCGTTCAGGGGACGGATGATATCTTGTATTCAAACCTTATCTCTGATCCCGCTGGGAGCTGCATCGCGTGCGAGGCCGCAGCCAACTGCCCAGCCGACCAGCCGTGCCTCACATACGAATGTCGCGCTGGGTATTGCACGACATCCGAGACCGCCTCAGCGTGCTGCGATTCTGCCCCGCCTATGGCCTGGCTGACGTCCCTCAATCACTGGACCAGCGCGGGCGTCCCATGGATTGCGGCTCAAGCGCCGGATGGCAGCGGCGAGGCTGTTTTTCACTTCCCTCTCGCCGCGCAGCCTGGAATTCCTCGGGGCTCGACGACGTCGCCCTCCTTCTTCCTGCCTCCGGGCGCGGCCACGGTCGCGTTCGATTTGTGGCTCGAGACTGAGTGGGACGACGCGGGGACGACCCAGAGCTCCGCGGCCGTCGACGTACTGCGGGTCGATCTCTTGTCGCCGCGTGAGGCGGATATGCTCACGACCCCACTTTGGAACAGCGCGCTCATCGGCGGGTCGACGCGGGGCGCGTGGCGCCGCGTCGAGGTGCCTATCCACGGCGCCCCGGGTTCGGCGGGCCTCCTCGCCTTCTCGTTTGACGCCGGGGACCCCGATTTCAATGAGTATGGCGGCGTGTGGATCCGACGCATCGCGATCGGGGCCAAATGCGGCGCGCCCTCGTCCGGACTCTAACTCGCGCGTGGTAGAGTTTTTCGCGAGTCAGCGCGGCGCGCGGCGAGGCCACAGTCCTCCCGAGCGAGCCCCGTAGCTACGCGGGTCCGCCGCCGCCTCGAAACCTGACTCGAGCGGACCTGGCAACGGCGCAAATGGCCACGTCCGCACAAACCGACGTGCGCAATGCGCTTGACCCTTCCAGAGAGCCTGTGTTAGCTCGCGCCGGCCGCTGGGGTGACCCACTGGACCACGAGGGAGTCTCTGTAGATGTCCAACCAAACTGAACAAATTCAGGCAGCTTTCGAGCAGAGCTTAGTCTACGCCGGCATGGTCGACATAGACAACTCGCTGTTCTTCATGCTCGGCCTCTTCCTGCTGTTCGCCGTTCTGCTGTACATCCTAGTGATGAAGCCGCTGATCGCCGCGCAACAGGAGCGTCACGCTGGCACGGGGGGCGCGCGCGAGGGCGCCGGCCAGATCGAGCTGGCGATCGCCCAACAGCGCAAGAGCTACGAGCAACGCCTCGGCACCGCGAAGAAAGACGCGGTCAGCATCCGCGAGTCCCTGAAAGAGGCGGCCAACAAGTCGTCCGCCGCGAACATCGCTGAGTCACGGGCCACGGCCGACGCGCACCACGCCGAACAGATGACCGAGATCGCCGCCGCGGCCAAGACCGCACGTGCAGAGCTGGCGAGCCAGTCCGACACGCTCGCGTCCGCCGTGGTCGCCAAACTTCTTGGAGACAAGTAAGTCATGACGCGTTTGAAACACCTCTTCTCTGCTCTCGGCCTCGTCGTCGTCTCCGGCGGCCTCGCCCGCGCGGCTGGCGGCCACGGCGGCTTCACGTTCGCGCTCGAGGGCTGGTACATCGTCGACTTCGTGATCCTCGTCGCCTTGCTATGGTTCCTTCTAAAGGGACCGGCCAAGCGCTTCCTCGAGGGCCGCCATGACCGCATCAAGGCTGAACTCGAGGCCGCCACGCGCCTTCGCCAAGAGGCCGAGGCCCGCCTCGCCGAGGTCGAGACGCTGGTCAAGGGCATTGAGGCCGAGATCGCCGTCGTCCGCGAGCAGTTCCGCCAGGACGGTGTCCGCGAGGCCACGCGCATCATGAAGGAGACCGAGGCGACCGTCGAGCGCACGGAAGCCGGACTTAAAAAGCAACGGGAACAAGAGCTCGCCAAGTTGCGCGAGACCCTGTCCGCCGAGCTTGTCGCCAGCGTCCTCGGCGCCGCCGAGTCGAAACTCAAGAAGAAGCTCGACGCTAAGACCCAGGCCCGCGTTACCGGGGATTTCATTGACGCCCTCGAGAAGCTCCCGAGCCTTAATGAGATCAACGGTGTCGGTCGCGCCGCCTAAACCGCCGGAGAGAGCATGAGCACAGCACAAATCACGCGCCGCTACGCCCGGGCCATCTTCGAAGCCTCGGTGGAAGCCAAGAACCTGCCGCCCACGATCGCCAAGCAGCTCCGCGCCTTCGCGTCGAACCTCGAATCCAGCGCCGAGCTCCAGGCGGTCCTCGCCGACAGCAGCCTGACGCTGGACTCCAAAAAGGCCGTCCTCGGCGCTATGTTCACTAAGGCTCGCACCTTGGTGGTCGCCCGGAACATGATCTTTGTGGTACTCGAGCGAGGTCGAATTGGGCTCCTCACCCCAATCCTCGATGACCTCGACGTGCTCATCGCCGAGCACGACTCCCGCGTCGTCGCCAAGGTCGAGAGCGCAATCGAACTCGCACCCGCCGAGACCAAACGCATCCAAGCCAGCCTCGAACGCCTGACGGGAAGCAAGGTCGACGTCGAGACCGAGGTCAACGCCACCCTCCTCGGTGGCGTCATTATTCGCTTCGGCAACACCGTCCTCGACGGAAGCCTCCAGACCCAGCTCGCCAATCTTGGTGAGCAGCTCCGGACCCACTGATTAACCGACTATCCAACGCACTCGCCAACCCGCGGAGAACGCCATGAACCTGAGCGTCGCCGAAATCAGCTCGATCATCAAATCCCAGATCGCCGACTATGATAAAAAGGTGGAGGTCCAAGAGACCGGCACCGTTATCAAGGCCGGTGACGGTATCGCCCGCTTGAGCGGCCTCGAAGGCGCCATGGCCGGCGAGCTTGTCGAATTCCCCCACGGCGTCCGCGGCATGGTCTTGAACCTCGAAGCCGACAACGTCGGTGTCGCCCTCCTCGGTCAGGCCGACCTCATCCGCGACGGCGACATCGCCAAGCGGACCGGCAAGATCGTCGAAGTCCCCGTCGGTAAAGAGCTCCTGGGGCGCGTCGTGAACGCGCTCGGTCAGCCCATCGACGGCAAGGGCCCCCTCAACGCGAAGGAGACCCGTCGCGTTGAGTTGAAAGCACCCGGCATCATGGCCCGTAAATCGGTGCATGAGCCGATGATGACTGGCCTCAAGGCCGTCGACTCCATGACCCCCATCGGTCGTGGTCAGCGCGAGCTCATCATTGGTGACCGCCAGACTGGTAAGACGGCCGTCGCGATCGACGCCATCATCAACCAGAAGGGCCAAGACGTTCAGTGCATCTACGTCGCCATCGGCCAGAAGCAGTCGACCGTCGCGAACATCGTGTCCAAGCTCGAAAAGAGTGGCGCGATGGAATACACGATCGTCGTGTCCGCCAGCGCATCCGAGATGGCGACGCTGCTCTTCCTCGCGCCCTACACGGGCTGCACGATGGGCGAGTACTTCCGCGATAACGGCATGCACGCCCTCATCGTCTATGACGACCTCTCCAAGCAGGCCTCCGCCTACCGCGAGATGTCGCTGCTCCTTCGCCGTCCTCCGGGACGCGAGGCTTACCCGGGTGACGTGTTCTACATTCACTCGCGTCTGCTCGAGCGCGCCGCGAAGGTCAACGATGAGCTCGGCGGCGGCTCCTTGACCGCGCTGCCCATCATTGAGACCCAGGGCGGCGACGTCTCGGCGTACATCCCGACCAACGTGATCTCGATTACGGACGGCCAGATCTTCTTGGAGACGGACCTCTTCTTCCAGGGTGTCCGCCCCGCCATCAACGTCGGTATCTCGGTGTCGCGCGTCGGTGGCGCCGCCCAGACGAAGCTGATGAAGAAGGTCTCTGGTTCACTCCGCGTGGATCTCGCGCAGTACCGCGACGTGGCGGCCTTCGCTCAGTTCGCGTCCGACCTTGACCCCGCGACGCAGCGCCAGCTCCAAAAGGGCGAGCGCCTCGTCGAGCTGCTCAAGCAAAACCAGTACGAGCCGATGTCGATGGAGGAGCAGTCGCTCATCATCTTCGCCGGTACCGCGCCGGAGGCGTTCCTGATGGTCGTGCCCGTCGGCGACGTCCGCCGCTACGAGACCGAGCTGCTCGCCTTCGCGCGCGCTCGTTACTCGTCGATGCTCGAGGAGATGCGGACGAAAGCCGACCTCTCCAAAGACATCCGCGAGAAGATGGTCATCGCGCTTCGCGACTTCGCGGGCGCCTTCCAGCCCACGGAAGCCAAAAAGGGCAAGTGAGTCATGTCTAAACTGAAGGCGATCCGTAAGCGCATTGGCACAGTGCGTAATACGGCGAAAATCACCAAGGCCATGAAGATGGTCGCGGCCGCCCGCCTTCGCAAGGCGCAGGTGGCGATCGAGACGCTCCGCCCCTACGCCTTTCGGACACGGGACATCATCGCGCAGCTGGCGGCTCGGGCGGACTTCACGGATCACCCGCTGCTCGCGCAGCGCGCCCCGAAGAAGGTTGAGCTCCTCATTCTGACCTCGGATCGTGGTCTGTGCGGTGGGTTCAACTCCGGCGTCAACCGGACGGCTGAGCGCTATATTCGGGTCAACGAGCTTGGCCACGAGTCGATCGAGCTCGACATCGTCGGCCGCCGTGGTCTCGAGTACTTCAAGCGCCGTGACGTGCCGATCAACTCGTATTTCAAGGACGTCCTGCTCAACGTCAATCAGACGACCGCGACCGAGATCGCGGAGCAGGCCATTCGTCGCTTCACGGAAGAGGGCCTCGACGCCATCTACGTGGTGTACAACGAGTTCAAGTCCGCGATCTCGCAAGAGGTCGTCGTCGAGCAGCTCCTCCCCGTCGTACCGGCCCTGACCGACGACAAGGAGTTCATGCCCGACTTCATCTACGAGCCCAACAAGCTCGAGATCATGGACGCCGTGCTCCCAGGGCACCTCTCGACGCAGATCCTCAGGATGTTGCTCGAGAGCGTGGCGTCAGAGATGGGCGCTCGTATGAGCGCGATGGACTCCGCGACGAAGAACGCGAATGACCTCATCTCACGGCTGACCCTTCAGTATAACCGCGCCCGTCAGGCCGCGATCACCAAAGAACTCATCGAGATCATCAGCGGCATGGAAGCCCTTTGAGGCCCAAGCGTTTTCGCTTTGACCTCAACCTGTTTCCAGCACCACGACCGGAGAATATCGTATGACATCCGCTCAAAGCCTTCCCATGGGACGCGTGACTCAGGTCATCGGCCCCGTCGTCGACATCGAGTTTCCCCACGGCGCCGTCCCGAAGATCTTGACGGCGCTCCGCGTCAGCAACAAGGGTCTCTCGGACGTCGCCTGGAACCTGACCATGGAGGTCGCGCTCCACCTCGGTGACTCGATGGTCCGCGCCATCGCGATGGACTCGACAGACGGTCTCGTCCGCGGCGCCGAGGTCCAGAACACCGACGGCCCAATCACCGTGCCCGTGGGCGAAGAGACCCTCGGCCGCATCTTGAACGTCATCGGCGAGCCCGTCGATGGCTTCGGCCCGGTCGGCAACACGCTGTCGTCGGGTATTCACCGTCTGGCTCCGTCGCTCGTCGACCAAGATCCGACCCCGCAGGCCTTCGAGACCGGCATCAAGGTCATCGATCTTCTCGCCCCCTATCAGCGCGGTGGAAAGATCGGCCTCTTCGGTGGTGCAGGCGTCGGCAAGACCGTGCTCATCCAAGAGCTCATCAACAACATCGCGAAGCAGCACGGTGGTGTGTCTGTGTTCGCCGGTGTCGGCGAGCGTACCCGCGAGGGCAACGACCTCTGGCACGAGATGAACGAGTCCAAGCTGTCTGACGGCAACTCGGTGCTCAGCAAGTGCGCCCTCGTATACGGCCAGATGAACGAGCCGCCGGGGGCCCGCGCTCGCGTCGCGCTGTCGGCGCTGACCATCGCCGAGTTCTTCCGGGACGAGCGTGGCCAGGACGTGTTGTTCTTTATCGACAACATCTTCCGCTTCACGCAGGCCGGCTCAGAGGTCTCCGCGCTCCTCGGCCGTATCCCTTCGGCCGTGGGCTATCAGCCGACCCTCGCGACCGAGATGGGTGCGCTGCAAGAGCGCATCACGACGACCCGCAAGGGCTCGATTACGTCCGTGCAGGCCATCTACGTGCCCGCCGACGACCTGACCGACCCGGCGCCGGCCACGGCCTTTGCTCACCTTGACGCCACCACGGTGCTCTCGCGTCAGCTCTCGGCCCTCGGCATCTACCCGGCCGTCGACCCTCTCGACTCCAGCAGCCGTATCCTCGCCCCCGACATCGTCGGGGCCGAGCACTACCACGTCGCCCGTCGCGTGCAGGAAGTCCTTCAGACCTATAAGGATCTCCAGGACATCATCGCGATCTTGGGTATGGACGAGCTCACCGAAGATCAGCGCGCGACGGTCTACCGCGCCCGCAAGATCCAGCGCTTCTTGTCCCAGCCCTTCCACGTCGCCGAGACCTTCACGGGTACGCCCGGCACGTACGTCCGTTTGGCCGACACCATCGCCGGCTTCAAGGGCATCATCGAGGGCAAGTACGACGACATTCCCGAGCAGGCCTTCTACATGGTCGGCACCATTGAGCAGGCTCTCGAGAAGGCCAAGACTCTCTGATAGATTTCGATAGATTTCGATAGATTTCGATAGATTTCGATAGATTTCGATAGATTTCGATCGAGCCGCGCGGGACATCGTGACGATGGCCCGCGCCGACCCCCTTTCCCGCCTCCGAGGCGTGTTTCCGGAGCAAGTTCATGCATCTCGTCGTTGTGACACCGCACGGTTCGAAAGTGGATGCCCAGACGACCATGGTCACCGCGCCCGGTTCTGTGGGCGAATTGGGTATTTTGCCGGGACACCGTCCCCTCATCACGAGTCTGGCCATCGGCATCTTGTCGTGGATCGAGGGTGGCAAGACCCACTATCTCGCCACCAATGAAGGCTACCTCGAGGTCCATGAGGATCACGTCGCGGTCGTAACCGAGACCGCCGAGGCGCCCGACGATATCGACGCCGATCGCGCCCGCGTCGGCCTTGAGGCCGCCGAGGCCCTCGTCAAGAGCATCAACCCGGAGTCCGACCCCATCGCTTGGCAGCAGGCCAACGACAAGCGTCGGCGCGCGCAGAACCGCATCGCGGCGCTCAAGCACGCGACCCCAGCGGCTCTTCGCCAGGCGAAGGCCGCGCATTGATCCAAGGCCGGACGGATCTCCGGCCACCTCTCGGTGGAAAGCCGCTGTGACCGACTGGTCCCAGTGGCTTTTTCCGTTTCCGTCTCCGCCTTCGAACGGGGAACAGACCCCTGTGCTTTGGGATCTTCCCGTGCTCTTCCCGGACGCGGCGGCCGAGGTCGTGGCCTTTGGATTGCAGCCCCGCGTGGAGGTCGTGGACGGCTTCACGCTAGAAGAGCTGTCCCACCTCTCGCGTTACGCGCCGGCCCTCGGCGAGTCAACGGCGCCCATGCGCGACCAGCTGCGCCAGTGGCTGCGAGCCTTCGCCCCGCCCGAGGCCGAGCTCGCCGTCGAGGCCGGCTGTTCCGTGGGCTCGGAGCTCCGGATACTCCGCCAATTTGCCCGCCGCGTCTTTGGCTTCGACGTCTCACCAAGCGCGCTAAGGCTCGCCGCTGCACAACTCGCGGGGCGACCCTTCGCCCACCGCGACCGCATCGAGGGCCGGTCCTTCGAGCATCACTCCGATTGGCAGCTGCCGGCTGTCGCGGACGTCCTCGTCGCCCTAGCCAGCGTGCTGGCCCCGCCCGTCCGTGACGGCGCGGCCGACATCGTGCTCGCGCTCAACCTGCTCGACAACGTCGCCGCCCCCATTGAGGCCTTGGCGCGCCTCGACGCCATGCTCAAGCCGGGCGGACTCCTCATCATCGGCAGCCCCTTCGCGTGGCGCGACGACATCACGCCCGTTGAGGCCCAGCTCGGCGGTGGGACGGTCCCTGCGATGGCAGCCATGGGTAGCCCCGCGAGCTTAAAGGCGATTCTAGCAGGAGAGACGCCTCTCCTGCCGACGCTGAGGCACGAGGTGTTGGCCACCAGCGAGGTCTCGTGGCGCCTGAGAGACCACGCCCGCTGCGAGATTCACTATGAGGTCCACATGATCGCCACGAGAAAAGGCGCGGCGCCTTGAGAGGCTGGGCCCGAGCCCAAGCGTCCATGACGCGTCAGGCTACCGAGCCATCATGACCGAGAGCGGCGACAGCGTCCTCAGAGTCGGGGCTATGGACGAGGCCCATCCGGCACTGGCCATCAAAGACGGCCCCACGCTCGACGACGAGCGCGGGCGTGATGATGTTGCCGATGAGGTGCGCCGGTGCATGGAGCTCCACGCACTCGCTGGCGCGAATGTTGCCGTAGACTTGGCCATAGATCACCACCGTCGCGACATCGAGCTCGGCGCGCACGTCGGCGCTCTCACCGATGATCAGCGTATGGTGGCTCACGATCTCGCCGATGAAGCTGCCGTCGATCCGTACGATCCCCTCGAAGGTCATCTTGCCTTCAAAGTGGCTGCCCTGCCCTACCAGTGTATTGACATCGCTCATGGTCGCTCTCTTGGCACAGCCAGTCCCCGATAGGCTTGGCGCTGAAAACGGCATAGCGTGTCGACCGGGAAAATGCACGTTCCCCCCTTGACCCCGCACCTCCCCTTCCTATTTATTGGCGCGCCTCTTACGGTCCGCCCGTGCGTTGGCCGCCAGAAACGGCGACCCATTGAGCTCGCCCGCGGGAGAGGTCGACTGGAACCACGGCGTTCGAGTCCCTCCCAGAGTGTCCCGGCGAGCCAAGTGTATGTGGTGTTTCTTTGACGAAACGTCAACCAACCTAGGAGCACAACCATGGCGCTGAATGAGAGCCCCCAGAGCCCTCCGGCACCGACACAATCGAGAGGTACACCGATGATCTCGGTCCGAGGGCTCACGAAACGCTACGACGGGTTCGCGGCGCTCAATGGGCTCGACTTCGCCATCGCGCGGGGCGAGATCGTCGGCTTTCTCGGACCGAACGGCGCTGGCAAGACCACCACCATGAAGATCCTGACGGCCTACCTGCCACAGACCGATGGCGAGGTGATCGTCGACGGCCTCGACGTGTCCCAACACAGCCTCGAGGTCCGCGCGAAGATCGGCTACCTGCCCGAGAGCACGCCCCTTTACGCCGACATGCTGGTCTACGACTACCTGCGGCACGTGGGCACCCTGAGGGGGGTACCGAAGGGAGAGCTTGGGAACCGAATCCGCCAGGTCGCGGCGATGTGCGGCCTCGGCGACCGCATCGGCCAAGAGATCGGGACGCTGTCAAAGGGATACAAACAGCGCGTCGGGCTCGCGCAGGCCCTCATCCACGACCCCGACATCTTGATCCTCGACGAGCCGACCTCTGGCCTCGATCCCAACCAGATCGTCGAGATTCGCAATCTTATCAAGACCCTCGGCACGAACCGCACCATCATCCTCTCGACGCATAATCTCCCCGAGGTCATGGCGACGTGCAACCGCATCCTCATCATTCATAAGGGCCGTATCGTCGCTGACGGAACGGCCGAGGCCCTCGAACAGCGCGAGGCCGCGAGCCAACACCTAGGTCTCATCCTTGAACGGGCCGACCTTGAGGCCGCGGACGTCGAGACCGAGCTTCGCCGCCTCCAGGGGGCGACCCGGGTGCGCTGTGCGGAGACGAGCGCGGATTCGCTGCGTTTTGAGCTTGAGAGCCTGCGCGACACCGATCTACGGCCCCTCGTCTTCGCTCTCATCGTGGCTAGGGGTTGGCGCTTGTTGGAGCTTCGCCGGGAACAGATGGATCTCGAGGGCCTCTTCCGCGAGCTGACGAGGGAGGTTTGATATGAAACGATCCTCTTTACGAAATATCGGCGCGCTCGCACGCCGCGAGCTCGGTTTCTACTTCAACTCTTCGGTCGCGTACGTCGTCCTCATCGCCTTCTACGCGGTGTCTGGCGCGTGGCTCTTCCTGATGGACGACCCATCGACAGGGCTCGGTTTTTTTGAGGAGAACCACGCGTCGATGCGCAGGCTCCTGGACGCAGTTCCGCTCTTCTTCGTGTTCCTCGTGCCGGCCATCTCGATGCGCCTCCTCTCTGAGGAGAAGCGCACCGGCACGATCGAGCTCTTGGCGAGCTGGCCCGTCAGCGACGCCGAGATCGTCCTCGGCAAATACCTCGGTGGCCTCGGCCTCGTCGCGGTGGCCCTCGTCGGGACCGCGCCCTTAACCCTCTTGGTGGGTAGCCTCGGCGAGCTCGATGTCGGGGCCGTCGTCGGAGGTTACCTCGGCCTCCTGCTCGTTGGGGCAGCCTACTTGGCGCTCGGGCTAATGACCTCCGCGTGGACCAAGAACCAGATCGTCGCATACCTGCTCGGCGCGCTCTTGGCCGGCGCCTTCTACTTCGTCGACAGCCTAGGCTCGGCGCTCCCAGGCGGCGCCGATTCTGTCCTCGGCGCCCTCTCCTTTCGGGCCCACTTTCAAAACTTCGCCCGGGGTGTCGTGGACCTCCGGGACCTCGTCTTCTATGCGTCCTTCGTCGTCGTGGCGCTGGTAGTCACCAGCCAGAGCCTCAGCGCCCGAGGCTGGAAGCGATGAGGTCCATAGTGTCGAGAAGCCACACCGTCGCGGCGCGAGGCCGCCTCAACCTCATCGCGACGATCGGGTCCGCGGCAGCCATCGCCGTGCTACTCAACATATTATTTTCCGGGGCGCGTGTCCGTACCGACCTCACCGAGCATGGGATAAACGCGCTCTCAGGCGCGTCCCGAGACGCCGTCGCGGGGCTTGAGGGGCTTGAGGTTCGGGTCTACGTCTCGCCTGATCTGCCGAGCTCAATCCCCGCGGCGGGCAGGGATCTGAAACTCCAGGGTCTCGCGCAGAGACTGGACGATAAGCTCGCAGAATACGCGGCCGACGCGCCAGACATGACGCTTACGCGGGTCACCGAGGACCTCATCGGGGAGGCCGAACGAAACCGACTCCGGATCTTCAGCGGCAGCGGTGGGACCATCTCGGACGAGGGACGGTTCGAGTTCCCCAAGTACGCGCTCGGCCTGTCGTTTCACTACAAAAACCAGACCGAGGCCTTTGAGTTGGCCATTCAGCCTGAGCACTACGAGTTTGAGATCACGCGACGGCTGATTCGCCTGAAGGACAAGGCGGAATTTGCCATCATCCTCAAGGATATGCTCGACGCCGCCCACGCCGTCGCGGACTCGGTGAGGCGATGCACGGCCGCCCTCAAGGGCGCAAACGACGACGCAGCCGACTCACTCGGCCTCGAGGCGGATGATGAAATTAGCAATAAATTCAAGGCACTCATGGCGGACGCGCCGGGAATTCGCGCGGGCTGCGACGGCCTCAGCGGCACCATCGAGGCAGCCAAAGCGGTCAAGAGTGACGTCGAAGCCTTCGGACGCCTCGTGACCTCCGCTGAGGCGCTGGCGAACGAGTCGAAGGCCCTCACGGACGCGGTCGAAGCCCCAGAGCCGCCCGCGGCCTGGTCCCTCGTCGCCGAGCGGCAGCGGCTCGTGGTCTACGGCGAGAGGATCGACCGCGCGGTTCAAGCCATCGAGGACGCACCCGGCCAGCAGCGAATCGGCTTCGTGTGCCACGCAAAGAGCTTCTGCCCCTTCCCGGATACGAGGCCTCTCATCCCGCGAGAGGTCTCCGAGAGCGCCGACGCGCAGGCTGGCGCGTTGGCGCGCATCCTCGCCTACTTGGTCGAGCTTGAGAGAGAGGTGGCCGAGACACTGCGTGAGATAAATCGCGGGCTCTTCCGGGGTCGGGGCTTCGAGATCGTGCGCGTCGACCTCGACGCGCCTCTACCCGAGGATCTTAAGGCCCTCGTCGTGTACGGGCCAAGCGCCGATTTTACCGCTTGGCAGCTGTGGCAGCTCGACCAGTTTGTGCTCCGGGGCGGCTCTCTCGTGGCGTTCTTGAACCCATGGGATGTGTTGCTGCAGCCGATCGGGAGAACAGCGCCGCCGGAGAAGGCGCGCATGAACAGATTAACCAGTAACTTCGAAGGTTTCCTTGCTCACTACGGACTCGCCCCGACGGGCGGGTTGGTGGTCGAAACGGAGCAATACGGTGAGGTGACGTTGACCCAATTTCGGCTCCAAGGTTCCGAGGTTGTCCCGGTTCAAAATGTCACCGTCCCCTACCCGATGCTTCCTACCTTTTCGGACATGGCGGTCGAAGACCCGCTCGTGCGGGCGACGCCGACCCTGACCCTGCCCTTCACGACATCTTTTCAACTCCAACCACAAGCTGGGGCCGAAGCCATCGCGCTGGTCAGGTCTTCGACGAAGGCCGCCAGCGCCGACCGCGCAGATTTTCCGCTCGATCCCGGCAAGCAGCTAGAGACCGCGAGCGCCGAAGCGAGAGGGGTGGCGATGCCCGTCATCGTGATGGCCCGCGGTGAGCTCACGAGCTTTTTCAAGGGCAAAGCCGAGCCCACCCGGCCGGCAGCCCCAAAAGAAGCCGAGACTGGAGGCGCGGAGGTCGGCCCTCAGAGTGGCCCATCCTTGGAGTCCGGTCGCGGGCGGATCTTGGCCATCGGCTCGACCCTCGGGTTGACGAGCCTAGATCGCGACGTGATCTTTGCTGGCTTCGCTGCCGACGAGCTGAGCCGCCAGGACGGGGCGGTCATCGCGAAGGTCGAGGGTTTCCGCGCGAACTTCGAGACCTGGTCGAGGCACCTTGACGAGGTCCGTGCGACCCTGCCGGGCAATATACAGTTTCTACAAAACGCGCTCGACTGGTCCGTCCAACGCGAGGATGTGGCGGAGCTGCGATCGAAACAATACGCCGAGCGCCCACTGGACCTCACGTCTCCCGGAGATCGGCTCCTCTATCGCGGGCTCGCCCTCGCGATCTCGCCGGCGCTGTTGCTCGTGTTCGGCGCGTGGTGGTCCTTTCGCCGGCGCGGTCGAAAACGAAGGCTCGCGGCATGAACCGATCGACCATCGGTCTCTTGGTCGCCGCGGTGGCCCTCGGGCTAATCACGTGGTTCGTGACCCGGACGCCCACGCCGGTGGCGCTGCCACGCCTTGACCTCGCGGGATATGCGACCCCGGCTCAGCTGGCGACCGAGCGAGAGCTTTCGATCCTCGACGAGGCCCCGCCCCTCGCGTCGCCGATCGACGAGCTGTCTATCGAATGGCCCGGGCGAAAACGCATGGTGTTAAAACGAATCGACGAAGGTGATGGGCAACGTTGGCGTATTATCGAGCCTATCGACGCGCCGGCCGAGGCCTTCGTCGTCGAGCAAATTGTCGCCCTCTTTAAGGCCCCCACGCAGAGCCGCGAGGCGAGAGAGTTCCGAGAGGACGACGCCCGACTCTACGGCTTCGAGCCCCAGAATAGGGCGCGTCTCACGGCCAAGGCCGGCGGCGAGGTCTGGAACGGAGTGGACCTCTATCTCGGTGATGTGAGACGACCGCGCGGACAGGACCGGGCCGAGCCGGACACCTGGGTCATGCCGGCGGGCGCCCTAGACTATGTCTTCGCGGTGCACGCGAAGGACATGCGGGCGCCCCTTGAACGGGGTCTTGAGAGCCTGCGAGACAAAAGAATATTTGAGCTGCAATCACAAGACATCAGCCGCGCGGTCCTTCGCGCCGCCGACGGCGCCGAGCTGACGCTGGCCCCTGAGTCAGGCGGTGGCTCAGGGGTGGGCAGCGATCCCACGTGGACCATCCTCGCGCCGCCCGGGCTCGGCCTCGATGCGTCGGGGCAGTCTTTTATTTCCCAAGCTTTAGGCCTAAGAGCCACGACCTTCATCCCTCTCGCGGAGATCTCACCAGAGGAGAGGGCCCACCTCGACGCGGGGCGGTGGGCCATGACATTTGAGGCCAAGGACGGCGAGGTGATCACCGCCCAGTTGACCATGCAGGCGGACGGCACCGCGCTGGGTCGCCTCGCCGGCCGTGATGAGGCCTTCGTCCTGAGCAAGTGGAGCGCAACCACGGCGATGATGGGGTTGGCCGAGCTTCGAGACCGACGTGTCGTCATCTTCGAACCCGAGACGAACCTAGCCTTCGATGCGCCGACCGACGAAGGGCGAATCACCGCCAATCGCGCAAACGAGGGTTGGACCGTCGCGTCCGAGGGCGAGACCCTCCCCGCGGACCCCAGTGAATACCTCAGTGCGATCAATAGCTTAATGACGAATCGCTGGGCGAGACCGGCGGAGGTGGAGGAGGCACGCGCGGCGCTACAGAGTCCGGCGCTGGAGGCGTCCTTCACGACCGCGAACGCCAAGATCACGCTGATCTACAGCCAACCCTTCGAGCGCGAGGGGCAGCAGCTTCGATGGGGTGCGATCGGCCATGATCTCTTCCTTATCTCTGATTTTGCGGCCCAAAAGGTCGCGACATCTGTCGACGCGCTGAGACTCAAGCGCCTCTTTGGGATGGATGCCCAGACCGTCACCCGCATTGAGGTCCGTCGGCGGGACGGCGAGGGCTACGCGCTGTCGCGATCGCGAGACGGCGCGCCGCTGCAGCTGGTCGGACATGCCAATGGCGACAACGTGGAAGGAACGCAGCCCGAGAGCCTGCTCGCGAAGATCCTCGACCTAAGCGCGGATCGCTTCGGGACCGAGACTCAGTGGCGGCAGCACCCTGGCCCCATCACGACGATCAAGGTCGAGGCCGGCCGTGACGCGGTGGTCACGCTAACTCTAAAGTATTTGGACGACGGCGCGGGCCCCCTCGCCAAGGTGAAGGGAGGGCGCCTCTCGGACGCGGTCGTGACGCTCAGCGCGCGCCGGCTCTCGGAGATTCTCTCCCCACGCGAGGCTCTGCCCGCCGCGCCGTAGCCGCAAAACCCTGTGCCTATGCCAAGAGCTCGTCGTCTAACTCGTGGGCCGTGAGCTCGTCCCAATAGGCCTCGAGGCGCGCGGCCGCTTGGTGGCGAAGCGTAGCTGCCAGCGCGGTCCCGAGCGCATCGTCCAGCGCGCGGTCTGACGCGGGCGCCAACACTCGCGCCGGGTCGCGGGTCCCGACCGACGGTGTCGGGGCGGGTTGGTTGTCCCCAAGCGCCAGATGCATCAGCAACGCTGCGGCCAGATAGGGATCCGCCGCCGCGTCGAGGCCGCCAATTCGAAGGGCCGCGCCGTCAAGGCCGCGCCCCTCGGCCAGCGCTGAGACCGAGATGGGGTCTTGGGCTTTTCGGCCGTGAACTCCGTGGCGAAACACTAGCGAAAACGGCCCCTCGCCGGCTGAGAGGCGCGAGGACAAGGCACGCGCCTCAAGAGAGAGCCCCTCGGCGTCGAGAGGATCGCCCCAGCTCTGGCCGCCGCGCTCGTCCCGCGACAGAAAGAGGTCGAGCTGACTCGGCGCCGCGTCCCGCCAGGGTCGTCGCATAAAGGTCACCTCGTGCCCAGCGTCCCGCGCGACCAACCGCGCGACGACTCGATGCGTCGCGAGGGTGTCGCAGAGCGTGAGGGGATCGACCCAGTTGTATTCAAAATACCAATGTTCCAACCCCGAGACCAAGGCCCAGCTGCGGAGGGCGCTGCCGTCCCGCTCCATGCGCCGCCCAAGGCGTTGCGAGAGCGCTTGGCTCAGCGCGGGACCACCGGCGAAGCGGGTCGCGATCCCCCCAGCGAGAGGCTGGGGCCCGATCCAGCGCTGCGCGATTCGCGCCCCGAGATAGAACCGATCGCCACCCTGCGCGGCGCGGGCGAGTGCCTTCTTGAGCACCGTTCGGACACACAAGGGATGGGGCGCCCCGTCTAGACGCTGCAGATCGCATATGAGGCGCCCCGGACCGCCCTCCTCACCCGCACGTGCCGGCTCATGCGCGACCCCGACGAAGGTCGCGGCGTCGGGCACCAAGACTAGGGGCCCCCCTGCCGCGTTCACCGTATGGTCAAGGACGAGTCCATCTTCGAAGATTGACTCAAGCTCGCTGGCGGCCACGTGGACGACGGACCGCGCACCCCCAGCGATCTGATACCAGAGTTCAACCTGCGCGATCCCGCGCTGTTGGACTCGTTGCAGCACAAAACGATTTCCGTGGGTCTCAGACATCTCGTTCCCCTTCTGCCAAGCGGATCTCTGCCAAATGCAGCGGGCGCGGGATGGTCTTGACCTCCCGCACCGGCTCGGGGCGTGGGCTCCAACGGTAGCCGACGTTTCGCACCGTCTCGAGCCAATCCGCGCAGGGGTCGCCGAGCTTAGCTCGGACCCGGCGGACGTGAATATCGACCGTCCGCGGTCCCCCGTAATAGTCCCAGCCCCAGACCCGTGTAAGCAGCTGATCGCGTGTGAACGCCTGGTCCGGGTTCGCCACGAGAAAGCGCAGGAGCTGAAACTCTTGATACGCGAGCTCCATCGGCTCGGCCCCGAGGGTCGCCTCGAATCGTTTCAGGTCAATGGAAATCGGGCCAATAGTCCAGAGGCCGTCGTCGTCTCCCGCAGCCGTCCGAGGCTTCAGCAGGCGACGGAGACGGGCGCTCAGCTCCTCTTGCCGGACGGGCCTGACGACAAAGTCATCCACGCGGACCATGGCGGCGATGCGCTTCGCGTCCGCGACGTCGACCACGGCCACGATGGGCGTCGCGTCGAGGCCAACCCCAACAGCCAGCTCTTCGAGCGCGCGCGTGAGGCGCTCATAGGGTTGAAGGTCCACGAGGACCGCGTCGGGAGACAGGGCCCCGACCTCGTCGATGGCGAACCCATGCGCGACGAGGCGGACCCGCCAGCCTGCTGACCGGAGCGCGCTGACGACCGCCGATGTGTGTTCCGCCACGGCGACAATCGTCTCCACCTAACCACCTCCGCGTCCGCGACTCCGTGGCTTAACGCCCGTGACTTCCGAGCTTTTTGAGATTGCTGCGCACGCGCGCGAGGTTGCGCTCTGCTTGGCGACGAGCGCTCTGTAGGTTCCCCATCTGGGCTTCCGATAGGACCACATACCACCTGCCCTCAGCGTCGCCGACGAGCTGCACGTCGGTCCCCCCATAGGTCTTGACGGTCGCGGTCAGCGCCTCGGAATTGACCACCTCGTCGCTCACCCGGGCCCCAAGGGCGCCGAGCCCACCCACCGCTTCGGGCTTCGTCTCGACGAGGAAACTCGCGAAGAGGGCCTTGCCATCCGCCATCTCTCCCCTCGTCCCGCCATCGATCGCCTTGAGCGCCGCCGCTACGTCGTCTCGGGGATAGGCCGTCTTGATCTCGTTCAGGACCAGCTTCTCGACCAGGAGCCAGCGATCAAACTCGTGGCGCGCGGCCGGATCGAGCAGGGCCCACATCGCATCCGTGTCGCCGGAGGCCCGCACAGCCAGCCACTGATAATGTGCGCCAGCGGGCGTTGTCTGATCGCCTTCCGGCAGCCCACAACCGCCAATAATCAAAAAAGGGGTCAAGGCGAGGACCCAAATATAAAGGCGCGCGTGCATGATAAGGAACCTAGATCGCATCGCCGCACCCGACAAGCGAATCGGACTCCGATCGGTCCGAGCCCCACCGGCGCCAAGACAGGTTTACATTTGATGCCGGCGTTTTCTTTTTGATCGGCGGACCGTCTTTTTCTATAGTCTCTCGCTTCGGGTTGAGTCTTATCGGCGCCGATCGAGAAATACGTGACCGAAACCTTCAAATCGCGCTCGATTCACTGTAACTCCACGCGCCGCGCACGGCACCCCGACGCCGCAAACCTCGTTCAAGGATAGTACCGCTATGAGACACGGAGCCACCTCCCCTCAGATTTCAAAGACACTCCGTTTCGCCATGCTGGCTGGGCTCGTGTCCATGACCCTCGTGGCATGCGGTGACGACGACAAGACCGGAAAGTGCGCCACGGACAGCGAGTGCACCTTCGGGCTCATCTGCCAGGCCGAGGCGTGCGTCGCGTTGCCTTGCGCCGGCATCGCCGACTGCACAAGCGGCGACCAGTCCTGCGTCTCCGTCAACGACGGCCAATTCTGCGCCGCCGTCGAGTGCGGCTGCGCGAACTGCGATGTGTGCCCCGTGGGCCAAGTGTGTGCGGCTGGCATGTGCGGGGCCGCGGCCTCGTGCAGCGAGGCCATCCCCTGCACGGGCTCCAACATCTGCGACGGCGGTAGCTGCCGCGCCTGCACCGGCGCCGAGTGCCCGGCGGACTGCACGGTCGCCGGCTGCACTGGCAGCCTGGTCTGCAACACCACGACGAAGGTCTGTGAGGCCGGCACCGAGATTGAAGCATGCTCAAGCTGCACACGCTCGGACGAGTGCGGCGTGGGCTGGAAGTGCGTACCGCTGCTCTCGGGCAACGCCTGCCTTCCGCCCTGCCAAGCCAAGGCCGATTGCCCGTCGGGCTGGGACTGCCAAGCGCAGGCCTGCACCCCCGAGAGCTACAAATGCACCGGGTGCGCCGTCGAAGGCTGCCCCAACGGCCAAAGCTGCAACCCGACCGACAATAGCTGCACACCGACCGCGGCCTCCTGCGGCACCTGCTCGGCCGACTGGCAGTGCGCCGCGGGCAGCGCCTGCTCGGGCGGCCAGTGCGCGCCGAAATGCACCGGCGGCACCTGCTCGGCCGGCGGCGCCTGTGGCACCTCTGTCGACGGCGCCGCCGTCTGCAGCGCGGCCTGCGCCTCGGCCTGCACCCCGGCCTGCACCGGCGCGACGCCGATCTGCAACGGCGGCGCCTGCGTGCAGTGCGTGAATACGGGCGACTGCGCCCCCGGCCAGACCTGCGACGCCACAAGTGGCCTGTGCACCGGCACGGCGACCTGCAGCTCGCCGACGCCCTACGCCTTCCAGAACAGCTGTGTGGAGTGCCTCACCAACTCCCACTGCGGCGCCCGCTTCTGCGACCAGAGCACGAAAAAATGCAGCGACGACTCCTGCGCGGGTTGCGCGGACCCCTACCCCGCCTGCATCAGCTATGAAGGTCAGCAGTACTGCGTGCAGTGCGAGACCAACGCCGACTGCATCGCCGTCCGCGGCGAGGGCAGGACGTGCAACACAGCGACCTACGCCTGCGAGGGTGGCATCATTGTCCCCGGCGGTTCATGCACCTCCGATCTCGACTGTGATGCGGGCGCTTCCGGTTTCAGCCTGCGCTGCAACGTCGCGACCGGTCTCTGCTACGATGGCGCGGGTGCTTGCGACGATGTGACCTCATACTGTGTCTCGTCGGGTACGATGCAACCCTGCGTCAGCTTCTTCGATCTCGTCGGCGGCGGCGCAAGCGGTCAGATTCCGGATCTTGGCCAGGGTATGACCCTGCCGGGCTTCTGCTCTTGCTCAGCGAGCAGCCCCTGCCCCGGTGGCGTGACGTGTAACGTCCTTCTTGGCTGCACAATGGCGTGCCTCTCCGACCCGGATCCAATTGGCTGCGGCTTCCTTTGCGTGCTCAGCGATTCAGGTGGTATTTGTTTGTGAAAGGAAAAGATCTAATCTGTTGATCAGCTCAGTTGAGCCCTTGGCACCGTCGTGGAAGCATAGCCGATAGACGAGAGCCGATTCGGAATAACTCAATAAGAACGGATCGTTGCCAACGGACTATCTCACCAAACGTTGGCTAAGAACGTCGCCAGTAGAACTAGTGAACACAGTTCCTAACTCTTCTCTATAAACTGCTCGACCGATAGCGCAATACTGACGGCCCTCCACTAAACCATTGCGATTTAAAGCGTATCGGGCTCGGTGGCATCTCACCGGCCTCGTCGCCGATATGGTTGGTACTCCCGATACCCATCTGGCCATTGATATTGCTCCCCCAACATCGAACACCTCCGTCCTCACCTACAGTGCATGTTGAGTACAGACCTGATGCAATGCCTGTGGCTCGGGTGCCCAGATTTAGGTCTACATCGGCCGAAGTCAGCGTCGCGGTGGACCCGCGACCTAGTTGTCCAAACTCATTGAAGCCAAGGCATCGTACATTCCCGCCCGTGCTCAGCGCGCAGTAATGTCGCCGATCACCCACGCTGGCCGTCTTCGCACCGCCGTGCGCGAGCGTTTTTAGCTGGGAGAACCCAAAGACGGGTCCGTTTGACCAAGCCGGGGACGCCTCACTGGCCGTCCAGCCGCGACATCGCACGCTACCTTGACCAAAGAGAAAACAGAGTTCAGCCCCGAACCCCACCGCCGTCGTTCCAACGATCGCAGACGCTGCCAATGTCTTGGATACAGCTGGGATATCCTTGGAGGACACAGTCATACCTTCAACTATATCGACCCCTTCAGTACCTCCAACCCCCCAACAATAAACGCGTGCCGACTCGGTGCGGACACAAGTTCCTAGATCGCTCACCGCAAGATCCTTTACCGGGCCATCGCTAGTCATGGCGAGCTCGACCGGACCAAATACGTCTAGGCGATCAAGAACTAGGGTGCTGTCGACGACGACTATCTCTTCGCGAGAGTCGACGCCACCGACGAAATAGGTGCCGGGATGACCGACCTTCCCGTATCCGTTAAACCCCCAACAATAGACAGACCCTGTCCGCGAGAGAGCACAGACATGGGTACCACCGACTGCGACGGACGCGATCGGTTGTGAAATCGGCAAATTAGGAAGAAGCGCAGGGATAGTCGCGGGCGTATCGCCGAGGATTCCGTGCGGCGTATAGCCGTGAAAGGTGAATTCTGGGGGGACGCTAATTCCGAGACCACGTCCCCAACGCCGGACTCCACCGTCGTCGAGGACCACGCAGGTGAGCGCGCCGCCAGCGCTGACATCGACAGCCTTGCGGTCACCCAGATCGACAAGACCGGCGTCGGCGACACTTGGCCCGATGCCGTCGCCGACGTTGCGGTCCGAGAAACCGAGGCCAAGCTGACCGACACTGTTTGCACCCCAACAAAAGAGGCGGCCGTCGCCGAGCACGGCGCAGGCGTGTCCGCTACCGACCGATACCTTAGGGAGGGCCAGACATCCACCGTTGCGGCAGGTCCCTTGAAGGCCCTGCCGCCCATCGGGCTAGATCGCGTCCATACAAAGGTCCCCATCGGGCGTACTTGTTGAATCGCAACTACCGGTCGCGGGGTCACAGACGCCTTCGCTCCGGCAGTCCGACGCCTCGTCGCAGACCACGCGGTCCCCTGCGACGCATCGTCCTGCGTCCGTCTCGGACCCGCATATTTCGCCCGAGGTGCAGAGGTCGGCGTCGTCACACGGCGTCTCGGCTGTCGCAGGTTCGGTGATGCACCCGTTGGCATCCGCGCGCGAGACCCTCGGGGCACAGACACCCAAGACGCAGCTACCATCACCCGCGCACACAACGGGCGCCTGGCGACGGCACTGCCCAAGGTTGCATTCCCATGCTCCCTCGCATGGTGCCGCAACTCCGCAATCCTGACTCTCGTTGCATGACGACGACGCGACGTCGTTATCGTTGTTATCGGGCCCCACATCGCGCGGAGGCTCGACGTCGGCCTCGTCGTCGAGGCTTAGATCCGGCACGATGAGGTCGGATTCAGCGCCAAGGTCAAAGCCCGGCCCGCTGTCTCCAACGATGGCATCATAGTCCTCTTCGGGAGGAAGCTGCGGAAAACATCAGCTTCCTAGGAAGCATACCAGCGCCAAGGCGCCCGTCCGTCCGATCCAACTTCGCATCGTGGCCTCTCAATCATCGCGTATCCGACACAGATCTTAGCAATCTGACCGAGGGCGCGCAAGGCAACCGATCGAAACACTCCGGGGCGAGGTTTCCTGATCCAACGGTCAAATACCCGATCACGTTCACTTGAACGCTTGTTCAGGTATTTGGCACACTTCAGCGGGACACCCAGACATAATCTCAATCTGCGATCCACTTTGATCATGGCACATATTGCGGTCGGCACCGCCCAAGCCCACTACATCCTGTGCTTTGAGCGTTTATGCCCGATTTCACCGGGATCTCCCTGTTTTATTGAGTGCTTTATTTGACACGAACGTCTTGACGGTCCTCAGGCGGCCCCTCTATCCTCCTTCCAGGTGGTAGAAAGTGGATCGGCGTTCGGACCGGTCCCACACACCCCACACAAACGCGTCGGTACCGGTCGCACGCGTCGTGGTGATGAAGGAGGAAGATCCAAGTGTTTGCGGGTCGTTACGAACATGCCCTTGACGACAAGGGTAGGACGATGATGCCGAAGCGGTTTCGCGACCGTCTCGCTGCGTCTGCGGACCGCTCTATCTGGATCACCAACTCGATGACGGGTGGGCCCCACCTAGATGCGCGCCCGAACAGCGCTTTTCAGGCGTTCTTCGAGAGGATCAGCAAGCTCGCCCCGACCCCAGAGCTCGTCAACTTTCGGCGCTACTATTTCGGCGCGGCGATGGAGGTCGACGTCGATAACGCCGGACGCATCTTGATCCCCGCGTCCGTCCGCCAACGCATCGGCCTGACAGACCGCATCGCCTTCGTCGGCAGCCACGAGCAGTACTTCGAGATCTGGCAGCCCGAGGCCCTCGAGGCCCACTTCACCGACCCGACCGCCTTCATCGCTCTCTTGCCGGATCTTCAAGGATGACCGTGGCCACCCCATATCATGTCCCCGTCATGCTGGCCGAGTGCGTGCGCTACCTCACCGAGGGGCCCGCTGGCGCGTGGGTCGATGGCACCCTCGGCGGCGGTGGGCACACGGCCGCGCTCTTGACCGCCGCCGCCGGCAACCGGCAGATCTTGGGCCTCGACCAAGACCCAGAGGCCCTCGCCGAGGCCACCCGACGCTTCGAGGGCGATCCACATCGATCCACCCTCATCATCGCGCGGGGTAACTTCCGCGACCTCAGGGCCCTCGTCGCCGCCAACCTAGGTGCCGAGGCTCGTGTCGCCGGCGTGCTCCTAGACCTCGGCGTCTCAAGCCACCAGCTCGACGCACCTGCGCGCGGGTTCGGCATCCGCCACGGCGACGCCCCCCTCGACATGCGCATGGCGCACAACGACAAGGACGCGCTCACCGCGCGGGAGTTCGTCGCGACCTCGACGACCGAGGACCTCACCCGCGCTCTGCGCGACTTTGGCGACATCCCGGCCGCCCGCACCATGGCCATCCGCCTGCAAGAGGCATCGGCCCATGGGCGCCTCGAGACCGTCGCGGACCTCGCCGCCGTGGCCGACAGCATGCGCGCGGCCTTCCGCCGCCTCCACGTCCACCCCTCGACCCTCGTCGCGCAGGCCCTTCGTATCGCTATTAATGATGAGATGGGCGCCCTAGACGCCGCGCTTGAGGCCGCCCCCGACGTGCTCCTACCCGGTGGGCGCCTCGTCGTGATGAGCTATCATTCCCTCGAAGATCGTCGGGTGAAGATCGCCTTCCATCGCGGCGCCAACGGGCCCGAGCGCCCCGCTCGCCTGCCCCCGCCGTCGGACTGGTTCCCCATCTGGGACGAGGTCACTCGCAAGGCGATCAAGCCCAGCGACGACGAGATCCGCGACAACCCACGGGCCCGCAGCGCGCGTCTCCGTGTGGCCGCCCGCACCCCTCACGGGATCGCCCAGCCAGGGGGACGCGCATGAAGACACGCCGTCCTTCACAGAGTTGGGGCGTAGGTCGCCTCGTCTTTCTTATCGGGTTCACCGCGCTCTTCACCGGCCTCGGGATCTACCAGGTCAACCGCCAGTACGACGTCGTCGCGCGGGGCTATCGGGTCGACCGCGAGCTCTTCGACGTCCGGATGGAGCTCGAGACCCGCAAGCGCCTGTCTCTGCTCCTGTCGGCGCACCGCAACCCCAATACCCTGCGCACCGTGGCTCTAGAGGAGCTCGGGATGGAGCTCCCCAGCCGTGACAGCGAGCTCTTCGTGCCGAGCGGTCCGCCGCCAGACGCTGAGGCGATGCCGGTCGGCGTCACCTCGCCCGATGGGCCGGGGGCGCCATGACCCACGGCGCCCCAAATCGAACCGTGCGGCCCGAGGCGCCCCTTCCCCCTATCGAAGGCCAGACCATTCGGTCGCGTATCCTCTTTGTCGGGTTGGCGCTCGGCCTCCTGCTGACCGTCGCGACTGGCCGCGCTGTGATGCTTCAGACGGTCAACGGCGACGTCATGAAGCGCGAGGCAGCACGCAACTATGTCCGCACCGAGGTCCTCGACGACTGGCGGGGCGACATCGCCGACCGCAATGGGCGCCTCCTCGGCGTCACCGCCCACCGCTGGGCGCTGACGGCCGATCCGACTGAGATCCGCGAGCCCCGCGTGACCGCCGCCCTCTTGGCGCCGATCACCGCTATGAGCGAGTCCGACGTCATGCTGCGCCTCGACCCGACCTCCGCCATCAACCCTGAGGAGCTCCAGGTCGGCCACCCGGCCACGCGCCTCGCCCGTCAGCTCTCATCGCAGATGGTCGTCGCGTTGGGCGACGTCTTCATGACGCCCCGGCAGGGGCTCGACATGCGCCTCGATCTCCTCGAAAAATTCATGCAGCTCGAGCAGCTCCAGACGACCGCTGTCTTCCCACTCGTGGATCTCCTGGCGGCCGCCGCCGAGAGCACCGCGACCGCCATCACCGGCGACGTCGAGAAGCTCCGCTTCTTTCCAAACACCGGCCGCCGCTTCACCTACATCGCGCGGGACCTCGACGACAACGCCGTCAAAGCCCTCGCTGACGCTCGCGACGCCGAGTTCGCTCGCTGCCGCGCCGCCCGCCAGGTGCGCGAGCCCTGCCGCAACGCCCTGACCTCCGTGTGGGCCCGCCCCGAGCCCCGCCGCTACTACCCCAAGCGGGATCTCGCCTCGCAGATCCTCGGTCTCGTTGGCCGCGACGCCCAGGGGCTCTCCGGCATCGAGCGCGCGTTCAACGCCTTTTTGGCTGGCGGGATGCACACCGCCTCCGTCATCAAGGACCAGCGCGGTCGGCGCATCTTCCTCGATGGCATCCCCGCCGACGCCCCCCTCGTCGCGAACACGATCGAGCTGACCATTGACCAGCAGATCCAGTCCATCGCCGAGCGCGAGCTCGCGCGCGCCTGCCTCGCCTCCGGAGCACGCGCCGGCTATGCCGTCGTGGTCCGCCCGAAGACCGGAGAAGTCCTTGCAGCAGCAAACTTCCCGACCTACAACCCCAACGCCGCCCAGGAGTGGTTCCGCGATCAGGCACCCCTGCGCGACGAACGTGCCGCGTTGCAGCAGAAACGATTGGATCTGCAGTGGGCGTCGACCTGGCGCCTTAACGCCAAGGCCCATGGCGGGCAAGACAAGGCCACCGCGGTCGGCCGCGAGACCTTCGCGGGCCTCGATGAGGCCGTTGACGCATTTGTTGAGTTCCAACATGCCTACCCGAACGCCTCCCGCAACGCGGCCTTCCTCGACGTCTATGAGCCCGGCTCTATTATGAAGGTCTTTACCGCCGCTGCTGCGCTCGACGCTGGTCTCGTCGATACTGACACCGTCTTCGACCTAGAGAATGGGCGCTGGGCCCTCGGGGACGCCGACGAGAACGTCATCCACGACACCAGCCGTCAGACCGAGGGCAACCTCGGCCTCATCCTCAAAAAAAGCAGCAATATCGGGGCGGCAAAGGTCGCGTTCCTCCTCGGCGCGCAGCGTCTCGAGGACAGCCTGCGCGCCTTCGGTTTTGGCGCCACCAGCGGCAGCGGCTTCCCCGGCGAGGCCAGAGGTCTCCTGCGTCCTGCGGATCTGTGGGTCCCCGTCGAGCTCGCGAACGTCAGCTTCGGTCAGGGCATGGCGACCACCGGTATTCAGCTGGCGATGGCCCTCGCCGCGCTCGGCAACGAGGGGCGCCTCATGCGTCCCTTGCTAGTCAAACGGGTTGTGGATGGGCGCGGCCAGACGATGACCTCGTTCGAGCCTGAGGTCATCCGCCAAGCGGTCTCTCCCGAGACGGCACGGACCGTCATCGAGCTGATGCAGACGGTGATCGAGCCCGACGGTACCGGCAAACGCGCATACCTGCCGGAGTACCCCGTGGCTGGCAAGACCGGCACCGGGCAAAAGCCCCACCTCCGCCGGCGCGGCTACTCCGAAGATATGTGGGTCAACACCTTCTTTGGCGTGGCACCCGCGGCCGACCCAGAGCTCGCGATCGTGGTGCTCATCGACGAGCCGAAGGGCAAGCAGCACGGCGGTGGTCTCATCGCGGCGCCGGCATTCCGCACGATCATGTTGGAATCCCTAGAGTATCTCGGCGTCGCATCCCCCTGGGCGAGCACGCGCAAGTATATCTGGCTAGAGCCAGCGACCCTCGCCGCGAGGCGAGCCCTCGAGGAGACACCCAAGGAGGACAACGCGAAGGCCCTCGATGCGCTGCTCCCGACCGTCGCGGCGGCCACCGACGGAACCGTCCCAGTCCCCGACTTCAAGGGTCTGACGATGCGTGAGGTCCATCACCTCGCGTCGCGTCTGGCCCTAAAGATCCTGCTCGTCGGCACCGGGATCGCGACCGTCCAAGACGCCCTCCCCGGCGACCGCGTCCCCGCGGATCGCGCCGTCACGGTGACCTTTACGTCGCGCCTACCGACCGCGGCTCGCTCAACGGTCGGCGACGCGGCGACCCCAAACACGGTCCCGATCTTTGACCCGACCCTTGGCGCGGCCGTCCTCCAATCGCCCGAAGTCCTCGACGGGGGCCAGCCATGACGCTGACCCTCACGACTCTTCGGACCTTACTCCTGCACGCGCGCTTCCACGGCGCTCTCGGCGATAGCCACACTCTCGACGCCTTCACCGCCGACTCAAGGGCGGCACAGGCGGGCACCCTCTTCATCGCGACGCGGGGCGTCAGCCACGACGGTCACGCGTTCATCGCTGACGCGCTGGCACGAGGCTCGCGGGCGGTCGTCGCGGAGATCCCCGCCCCCGCCGAGCTCAGCGAGGGCGTGCTGTGGGTCCAGACCCCCGACACCGCCATCGCCTTGGCGGAGATCGCGGCGGAGTACTACGGACACCCCGGTGACCAGTTGAAGGTCCTGGCGACGACCGGGACCAACGGAAAGACCACGACAAGCTTTGTCCTGCAAGCGATCTTGGCGCACGCCGGCCAGCAATGTGGCCTCATGTCCACGGTCCGTGTGGATACGGGCCGCGCCTTGCTACCGACCATCTTTACGACCCCGCCGGCCCCCGACTTTCATCGCCTCCTGCGCGAGATGCTTGACGCCGGGTGCGCCTTCGCGGCCGTCGAGGCCAGCTCCCACGGTCTACATCAGAGGCGAATCGCCGCACTCCGCGTCGCCGTCGCGGGCTTCACGAATCTCAGCCGTGATCACCTCGACTACCACGGCACCATGGCGGACTACGCGGACGCCAAACGCATCCTGTTCCAAGAGCTCGCGGACAGGGCCGCCATCGCCGTCGACGACCCGACAGGCCTCGCCTTCGCGGCTGCGTTTCGTGCCACGGGCCGCGACATGCTGGCCATCTCGACGAGTCAGCCCCCGACGCCGGGAGCGGATGTCTACCTCAGCGGCATGTCCTTTGACCTGCAAGGATGCCGCGCCCAGGTCCACCTCCCCGATGGCCGCGCGCTGCCGCTTGAGACGAGGCTCGTCGGCGCACACAACCTTCAGAACGCGTTGCTGGCGACCGTGATGGCGCACCTCGCTGGTCTCTCATGGGACACCGCCCTCGCTGGCCTCGCGGTCGCTCCCGGCGCACCCGGGCGGCTCGAGCGCGTCGAGGCACCCAGCGATGGTCTCCCGACCGTCTTCGTCGACTACGCCCATACGCCGGATGCCCTCGCGCGGGTGCTTGAGACCCTCGGCGAGAGCTTGAAAACAAACCATTCGGCCGGTCGCCTCATCTGCGTGTTCGGCGCCGGCGGGGACCGCGACCGCGGCAAGAGGCCCGAGATGGGGGCCGCGGCAGCAACCGGCGCCGACCGCGTCGTGGTGACCAGCGATAATCCCCGCACGGAGGACCCCGCCGCGATTATCAATGACATTATGTCAGGTATCCCAGATGCCCAAGCTGTGACCGTCCTCGCCGACCGCCGCGTGGCGATCTACCAAGCCATCGCGGACGCCGCACCCGAGGACGTCGTGATCGTCGCCGGCAAAGGCCACGAGGACTACCAGATCATCGGGACCGAGCGCTTCGCCTTCGACGACCGCCTCGTCGCCTACGACGCGCTCGTCGCGCGGACCCAGCGACTGGCGGTGACGGCATGAAGTCGATGACCGCACGCCTCATCGCGCACGCCGTCCTCGGCGAGGTCGTGGCTGGGCCCTCGCAGCAGGCCTTCACGGCCATCACGACCGACAGCCGCAAACCCGCGCCGGGTGCCCTCTTTGTCGCCCTCGCCGGGCCCCGCTTCGATGGCCACACCTTCGTGCGGGACGCCCTGAACCTCGGCGCCGCTGGGGCCCTCGTCGACGCCCGCCACATTGACGCTGAGGGCCGCCTGACGGGCCCCCTCGCCGACCTCCCCCCGGCCGCGATTATCGCTGTCACCGATACGCAACGCGCGCTTGAGGACCTCGGCCGCGCGATCCGTCTCCGCCACAGCGGCCTCTTCATCGCGGTGACGGGCTCCGTCGGCAAGACGACCATAAAGGATATGCTGACCGCAGCCCTCGCCCCGTTCGGCCCCGTGGCGTCGACGCCAGGCAACCTCAATAATCGCATCGGCCTCCCCCTGACCCTTGCCCAGACGACTGGCGATGAGGACCACGTCGTCCTCGAGCTAGGCATGTCGGCCGCCGGCGAGATCGCGCACCTCGCGACTATCGCGCGCCCGGACGTCGCGATCGTCTGTGCCGCCGCCGCCGCCCACCTGGCCAACTTCGACTCGGTCGACGCGATCGCCGATGCCAAGTGCGAATTGTTTGAACACCTACATCCCGACACCATCTCGGTCGCCAACGCCGACGACCCCCGCGTCATCGCCCGGGCCCGCCATATCATTGGAGATCAACTCATCACTTGGGGTAAAGCCCCCTCGTCCACCGTGCAGGTCATGGGCGCCCGCCACGTCCGGAGGGCCGAGGGCCCTCGCCTCGAGGTCACGCTGGCCATCGAGGAAGACGCGCTCACCTTGGACCTACAGACCCTCGGAGCCCACAACGCCAGCAACGCCGCGGCTGCCCTGGCGGTCGTCTATGCCCTCGGCCTCGACGTCGGCGCCGCCGCGCAAGCATTGAGCGACAACTTCCGCGCGCCCAAGGGCCGCCTCCAGACACACACAGCTGGGCTCGTGACCGTCATCGACGACTCTTACAACGCCAACCCCGCCTCGATGAACGCGGCCTTCGATTGCATCGCCGCCCTCCACGCGGACCTCGCCGAGAGCCCGCGTCTCGTCTTGGTCCTCGGCACCATGCACGAGCTCGGTCCTGAGTCGACCTCCATGCACGAGGCTATCTCCCGCCGCGCGGCCGCCCTTAGCCCGGCCCTCGTCATCGCGACCGGTCCCGAAGCCACGGCCCTCGTCTCCGCCCTACCCGTGGGCTGTGGCATGACGGTGGCCGACCTCGAGACCGCCCTACCCGACCTCCTCGCGAGCTGCGCTAAGGCGACCGGCCCAACCTTGGTGCTCATCAAGGGCAGCCGCGCCGAACGCCTTGAACGCGCCCTCGTCCCAATTCTGTCCGCGGCGACCGCGCCACACCTCGAAGGGGGTGCCTGATGTTTTATTGGCTTTGGGAGATCTCAGGCGACGATCCAGGCTTCTTGCGCCTCTTCGGCTCTCCGATCTTTCGCACCATCATGGCCTTCGCGACGGCCATGTCCATCTGCCTCTTTTTTTATCCGTCCCTCATCCGGCGCTTGCAGCAGAGACAGATCGGTCAGGTCGTCCGCGACGACGGCCCGGAGTCCCACTTCTCCAAGCGCGGCACCCCGACGATGGGTGGCGTGCTCGTCATCCTCGCCGTCATCGTGTCATGCCTTTTATGGTGCAACCTTGAAAACCCCTTCGTCTGGATGACGCTCACGATCTTCCTTGGCTACGGCATCATCGGATTTCTCGATGATTACTGGAAGATCCGTGACCGCCACTCCGGCGGCATGTCCGAAAAGGGCAAGCTCATCTCGCAGTTCGCGATCGTCGGCGTGGTCATGGCCATCTTCTTCTACGGTGGAGTCGCCGAGGAGGTCGGCTACTCGTTGGATCTTCACCTACCCTTTGTGAAACCGACGCTACTCACGATTCCGCTTCCGCCCTGGACCTACGCCATCTTCGGCGCCGTCGTGATCTTCGCGACCTCCACCGCGGTGAACCTCACCGACGGCCTCGACGGCCTCGCGATCGGACCCACAATCGTCTCAGCTGTAACCTTTGGAGTCTTGGCGTACCTCACCGGCGCCGTCCTCTTCGGCTTCTCCCTCGCGGACTGGCTCTTGCTTCCCAAGGTCCAGGGCGTCGACGAGCTCGCCGTCTTCTGCGCGACTATGGCGGGGGCCGGGATCGGTTTCCTTTGGTATAACACCTATCCGGCCCAGGTCTTTATGGGCGACGTCGGGGCGCTGCCCCTTGGCGGAGCCCTCGGCGCCGTGGCCGTCTTCACGAAGCACGAGCTGCTGTCCGTCGTCATCCACGGCATCTTCGTGGTCGAGTTCCTCTCGGTCATCATCCAGCGCTACTCCTTTCGCTGGACCGGCAAGCGCGTCTTCGCGATGGCCCCCATCCACCACCACTTCGAAAAGAAGGGCTGGCCAGAGTCGCGGGTCACCGTGCGCTTTTGGATTATCTCAATCGTCCTGGCGCTCGTCGCGATCGCCAGCCTGAAGGTGAGATAACCCATGGCAATAACTCATGATTACCCCATCACCCCCGAGCTCCATCGCGAGATCCGGCGCGTGACGCCCTACGACTTCCCGCTCCTGTCGGCCGTCGTGCTGCTCCTCGGCCTCGGCGCCGTGATGGTCTACTCGGCCACCATCAACGAAGAGACCCTCGCGACGGGCGACGGCATGGGCAAGCTCAAGACCCACATGATGCACGTCGGCGTGGGATTCGCGGCGCTGATCGGCGCGACCTTCTTCCCGTACAAGCGCCTGAGGGCCCTCGTGTACCCCGCACTGCTCGTCACCTTCGTCCTCCTCGCCCTCGTCGTCGTGGCTGGTGTCGAGGCTGGTAACGCGCGCCGGTGGCTGGCCCTACCCAGCTTCAACTTCCAGCCGGCCGAGCTCGCGAAATTCGTCTTCATCCTCTTCCTCTCGCACTCCTTGGCCAAGAAAGCCGGTAATATCAGGCGCTTCAGCGTCGCCTTTATCCCGCACTTCATGGTCTGCACTGTGCTCATCGGCCTGTGCCTCTTCCAGCCCGACTTCGGCACCAGCGTCATCTTGGTCCTGATGATGTTTACGATGCTGTTCATCGCCGGTACCCGCCTATCGTTTCTGTCCCTCTTTATCTTCGTCGGCGGCTTTTTGGCCTTCCAGGCGGTCGCGTCGAATGACATGCGCCTCGGCCGCGTCCTCGCGTCTATCGACCCGTGGGCCCATCGCGCCGGACGCGGCTATCAGATGGTCGCCTCCCAGATCGCGATTGGCTCCGGCGGCGTGACCGGCCAGGGCCTCGGCTTTGGCGGACAGACCCTGACCGGCCACCTCCCTGAGGGCGAAAACGACTTCATCATCTCTGTCCTCGCCGAACAGCTCGGTACGATTGGGGTCCTCTTCGTCGCGATTATTTTTGGACTCATCTTGTGGCGCGGTATCCGCATCGCGCTCCGCACCGAGGACGCCTTTGGCCGCTATCTCGCGTTCGGGATTACGCTGCTGCTCTGCTCCGAGGCCGTCATCAACATGCTCGTCGCCGTCGCCTTGATTCCGACCAAGGGGCTGACCTTCCCCTTCGTCAGTTACGGCGGCTCATCGATGCTCATCTCCTGCCTCGCGATCGGCGTATTGCTCAATATCTCCCGAAGCCTCGGGTGGGAAAATATGCGCGCAACCGTGCCGGGGATTGACACGTGGAACTCCGAGGATCAGGATGCCCCCACAGCCCCCCCTCTCCGCCCCCGTCAACAGGTACCGATCAGCCGGATCGCCCGCCTGAAACGTAGGTTTTTCCGACCTAAAGCGCCGTCAATAGATGAGGTACTGAAATGAAAATTCAGCGTCTCATTATCGCCGGTGGAGGGACTGGCGGACATATCTACCCTGGCGTCGCCATCGCAGAAGAGATCCGTCGCCGCTGCCCAGATGCCCAGATCGCTTTCATTGGCACCGCCCGAGGGCTCGAAAACAAGATCCTACCGCCGCTTGGATACCCTCTCGAACTCGTCACCGCCACCCGCCTCAAAGGCGGAACTGTTGCACAAAAGATGTTGGGACTCCTCCGATTACCGCGCGCTATCTGGCAAAGCTGGCGCATCATCCGACGATACCGCCCTCAGGTGGTCGTCGGCGTGGGCGGTTATGCGTCGGGGCCGGCCCTCATCGCGGCGTGGGTGACCCGCTATCGGACCGCCATCCAAGAGCAGAACGCCGCCCCGGGCCTCACGAACCGGTGGCTGGGCCGCATCGTCAAGCGCATCTTCGTCGGCTTCGAGGCCGCGACCGCGCGCTTTCCCGCGAAGAAGGTCATCTTCACGGGCAACCCCCTGCGCCTGTCCATCGCGGCGCGTCTCGGGACGACCGAGTCGACCCGGGCCCCCAACACCCTGGCGCTGCTGGTCTTCGGCGGCTCACAGGGCGCGCGCTTCTTGAACGAAGAGATCCCGGGCCTCCTGACGGCCCTCAAGGCCGCGAACCCCGGCCTCTTGCTGACCGTCACGCACCAAACGGGGCAGGCGGAAGTGGACCTCACCTCCGAGCGCTATGCCGAGCTCCGCGCGGCGGGCGTACCCGTGGACGTCAAACCATTCATTCACGACATGCCCGCGGCATATAGGACCGCGGACCTCGCCATCTGCCGCGCCGGCGCGTTGACGCTGGCCGAGCTAGCCGCCGTCGGGTTGCCGTCCATCCTCGTGCCCTTCCCGCACGCCGCCGACAATCACCAAGAGGCCAACGCCCGCGTGCTTGAGGCCGCCGGCGCCGCGATCGTGGCGACTCAAGCCTCTTGGGCCCCGGACGCGCTCGTGAAGACCATCGAAGGCCTCGCGGCCAGCCCCGACGCGCTCACCGCGATGGGGACTCGCGCCGCCGACCTCGCCCACGCGGACGCCGCCGTCACCCTCGTCAACCACCTGGAGGCGCTCGCCGCATGACCTTCGTGCCCCCAGAGATCCCGGGAGTCGCGTGGCACATCGCCGCGCCGCTCGCGCCGCGTACGACCTATAAGGTCGGCGGGGCCGCGGATATCTTGGCGGACATCGCGGATGTCGCGGGGTTGACCTCGATCTTGCGCGCGCTGTCTGAGGCGAACATGCCCTTTGTGGTCCTCGGAAACGGATCGAATCTCCTCGTGTCCGACGACGGCTACCGCGGATGCGCTCTGGTCCTCGGGGAGGCCTTTAAGACCCTCGACATCACGACAGACGACGACGGGACGCGCCACCTCGTCGCCGGCGCGGCGGTCTCCATCACGCGCCTCCTCCGTTTCGCGAAACAATCTGATTTCTCGGGCCTTCATCGTCTCGGCGGTGTTCCCGGCACAGTCGGCGGCGCGGTCAAGATGAACGCCGGTACACGCTGGGGCGAGACGGCCGACATCCTTCACTCCGCGACAATCTGCACAGCGGCGGGCCAGAGCGACCGACCCACGAGCGCCCTCGGCCTCGCCTACCGCCACAGCGAGATCTTGGCGACCGAGGTCGTAACCGCGGCCACCTTTGTGCTTCCTGCAGAAGCGACTGACACTGTGTCAGACTACGAAGAGGTCCTCGCCTACCGCAAGCGCACGCAGCCCCTTCAGTACCCCAGCTGCGGCAGCGTCTTCGCGAATCCCCCCGGGGACTCGGCTGGGCGGCTCATTGAGGCCGCGGGGCTCAAGGGCATGATCATTGGTGGTGCAAGTATCTCCGACCAACACGCGAACTGGATCATCAACCTCGGCGACGCCACGGCGGCCGACGTCTATAGCCTCATCACCCTAGCTAGGACCCGCGTGGAGGCGGAGTTCGGCGTGGTCCTCCGCCCAGAGGTGCAGCTCATTGGGTCTTTCCCGCGGTCCTCCACCGACAGCGCTGGAGGTCCGGCATGAACCGTCGCCGCAATAAGCTGCGTCATGTGCGCCTCCCACGGCCCCTCGCCCGTGCCTTCGCGCGCCTCAAAGCCCTGCGCCTGCCGCGTCTACGCAAGACTAATCGCCGCAAGGGGCGTCTCTTCGACCGCCCCGTACCCAACGATGCGGCTGTCACCGACACCGACACCCCCACTCAGTCGCGGCCGGTTTGGGGTCGCACCCGAATGGCTCTCGCCTGGCTCGCGCCTGTGGTGATCGCCGTGATCGCGTTTTCGATTCCAACCTTCGGGGTCAAGGCTGTCAACTACGTGCGCGAGAGCCGACACTTTCAGGTCAAAGAGGTCGTCGTCGAGGGACACCGCCGCCTCTCCGCCGAGGACCTCATCGCGCTCGCAGGGATCGAGCCCGGCATGAGCGTCCTCGAGGCCGACATGGAGTCCCTGGCCGAGCCCATCCGCGCCCACCCTTGGATCCGCTGGTCCAAGATCGAAAAGCGCCTGCCCCACACCGTGGTCATTCAGGTCATCGAGAGGACGGCATCGGCCTACCTCGTCACGGGCAAGCTCTGGCTTGTCGATGAGACCGGCGAGATCTTCGACGAGGCGGACGTCAACGAGACCACCGAGCTACCTGTCATCTCGGGCCCCACCGAGGACGAGATCGCGACCGCGATGGCCGACCCGTCGTCCCGCGCTCTGCTCCAAGGCCAGCTCCAGGCCGCCCTCAACCTCGCCCGCACCTGGACCTTGGCGTCCCTGTCCCAGCGCTACCCCCTCGGAGAGATCCGGATCGACGCCGTCCGCGGCTTCGTCGTGGTCGCTGGCGGCGCTGGTGCCGAGCAGCCCGTCGAGGTGGTCTTCGGACGCGAGCCATTCCGCGAGAAGATTCAACGCCTTGAGTTCACGCTTGAGGCCCTCCGCGCCACCGGCCGCCACGCGGAATACGTGCTCCTCGATGTCGTGGACGACGTCCTCGGCTCCGACCTCGGGCGCGAGTCGACGGCGATCGCCGACCTCCGTGGGGCGCGCGTGGTCGTCAAGACCGAGCCCGTCCCAGACGAAGACCCCGCAGACGCGATCGGCGCGGGCGGGCCATCGGCCGAGGTCTTCGTCGGCCCCCCGGCTCCGGCACCGGCACCAGCGCCGGCTCGTCGCAATCGACGACGGTCCGCGCCCGCGGTGGCCCCGCAAGCGGAAGAAGACCCCACAGACATCATCGAGGCGGTGCCCCTTTCCGGGGGCCGACCCGCCGACATCAGCGCAGGCATGGAGGAATAAGACATGGCAAGAACCACGGATATCGTCGCGGGCCTCGATCTCGGATCGAGCAAAATCGCCTGTGTGATCGCTGAAGAGTCGGACAAGGGCCGTAATATCATTGGTGTATCAATGGTTCCGTCCCAAGGCGGGCTCCGCGATGGCCAAATTGTGAGCATCGAGAGGGCGACCGAGGCGATCCGGCAAGCGGTCGACGAGGCCTCCCGGATGGCTGGCTGCGAGATCTCAATGGTGCGCGTCGGCGTCGGCGGATCCGATACGATTGGTATCAACTCAAATGGAACGGTCGCGATCCGTGGCGGCCGGGTCAACCAACCCGACGTGGATCGCGTGCTGGAAGGCGCCCGAGCGGTCCCGCTGTCAGCGGACCGCGAGGTGCTGCATGGTCTACCCCAAGAGTACATCATCGACGGCCACGACCGGATCCGCACGCCCATCGGCATGAACGGGGTCCGCCTCGAGGCGCGCGTTCACGTCATCACGACATCGCGGACCTCGCTGGTCAACGCCATGGAGTGTACGACCCGGGCCGGCCTAACGGTCGACGGGATCTACTTCAGCGCGCTGTCGTCGTCGGCCTCGTCCCTGACCCGCGAAGAGCGCGAGCTCGGCTGCGTCCTCGTCGATATCGGCGGCGGCACGACGGACATCGCGGTCTGGTACGACCACGCCCTCGTCCACACGGTCTCCCTCGATTGGGGCGGCGACGAGCTCACGCGCCAGATCGCGCGGGGCCTGCGCACCCCGATCAGCGATGCCGAGATCATCAAGCAGCGCTACGGCACCGCCAAGGCGTCCTTGGTCGATGAGGGCGAGACGATGGAGGTCCCGTCGACCGGCGGCCGCGGCCCCCAGACGCGGCAGCGCCATCTCTTGTGCGAGATCCTCGAGCCTGGGCTGGAGGACCTCTTCAGTCGGATCTCGGAAGAGATCGACGTCGCCGGGTGCCGCGAGCTCCTCGCCGCCGGCCTCGTCTTGACCGGCGGTACCGCGAACCTTCAGGCCATCGCCGACCTCGGCGAAGACATCCTGCTTGGCATGCCTGTGCGCGTGGGCAGCCCGCGCGGCCTCGGCGGCCTCGGCGACGTGGTCGAAGACCCCCGCTACGCCTCGGCCGTTGGCCTGTGCCTCGACACCTTCGAGGGCATCCAGCAGCCGGTGGTGAACGCCAAGAGACGGGCTGGCGGCCGTGGCCGCTTCTGGAACATTAAGCGTCTCTTCGACGCCTGGTTCTAAACCATTGCAATTCTAAATAACGACGTTGGCATTGGTCAGCGACGGAATATCGGGTGACCCGTGCAACCACACGCCCGATCGGGCGACGTAGCTACGGGTGGCACGTTGAAATTTCATGTTCGGGGAGGAACATCACATGGGACCTTTTGAATTTATTGAAGATACAGGCGCGAGCCTTGGCGCCAACATCAAAGTCGTCGGCGTCGGCGGTGCGGGCGGCAACGCCCTCAACAACATGGTGCGCAACTCGCTTCAGGGCGTGCACTTTATTGCTTGCAACACCGACATCCAGGCCCTCGAAAAGAATCTCGCGACACAGAAGATTCAGATCGGCAGCAAGCTGACGCGTGGCCTCGGTGCCGGTGCCAACCCCGAGAAGGGTTGGAAGGCCGCCATGGAGGACCAGGCGGCCATCGCCGCGCAGCTCGAAGGTGCGGACATGGTCTTCGTGACCGCCGGCCTCGGCGGTGGCACGGGCACAGGCGCGGCTCCGGTCGTGGCCTCCGTGGCGCGCGAGCTGGGCGCCCTGACCGTCGGTGTCGTCACAAAGCCCTTCGACTTCGAGGGCCGCCCGCGGCTCAAGAACGCGATGAAGGGCCTTGAGGCGCTTCGTCAGGCCGTCGATACGCTGATCGTGATCCCGAACCAGCGTCTGTTGGCTATCGCCAACGAGAAGATGACGCTGCTCGACGCCTTCCGCCACGCGGATAACGTCTTGTACAACGCGGTCAAGGGTATCTCGGACCTCATCATGGTCCCGGGTCTCGTGAACGTCGACTTCGCCGACGTCCGGACCATCATGGCCGAGCAAGGCATGGCCCTTATGGGCGCGGGCGCAGCCTCGGGACGCGACCGCGCGCAGAGCGCCGCGAAACAAGCGATCTCGTCGCCTCTTCTTGAGGACACGAGCATCGACGGCGCTCAGGGTATCCTCGTGAACCTGACGGGCGGCTCGAACCTGACCCTGATGGAGCTCAACGACGCGATCTCGCTTATTCAGCAGGCCGCGCACCCCGACGCCAACATCATCTTCGGCGCCGTCATCGACGAGACCCTGGGCGATGAGCTGCGGGTGACCGTCGTCGCCACGGGCTTCGACCACGTCGCTGAGGCGCACGCTGCGAGCACCACCGCTCGCGAGCAGGCCCCGGTCCGCGTCGAACAGCAGATGGAGGCGACCCTTCCCCCGCCCCCGCTGCCGGACTTCGACGACTACAACCACAACCACCAGCAGAGCCCGTTCGTCAGCGCGCCAACGCAGCGCCACGGCGCTCGCGGTGGCTACGGCGCACAGGACACGGGCAGCAGCGCCCGGCCCGCGCGTCCGTGGGAGAACGGCGGTCGGACCATCTCGGACATCGCGAGTGGCAACAAGGGTCGCCGCAATCCGTTTGGCCAGGCAGCTGAGAGCGAATTCGGCCCGACGGGCCCGAACCGCAACCGTCGCTGAGGGGACAGCCCTTCAAAGAAGCCGTCCGCTCACGAGCGGGCGGCTTTTTCACACCTCCTGATGGAACAAACATCGTACGCACCCCGTTGGACTCCCGCGCTGAGCCGAGGCCCGCTGGTCCGGAGTCCTCCCGAAGAGGGACGATTCCTTCTACTCCCCGCAATGGAATTTGCTTTATGATCAATGGTTTTACATCGAAAACTCTGTCCGCACTGGTCTCCGCCGGCGTCCTGTCGGTGGCGGCGATCGTCGGCACCGCTGGTGCGGCCTCGGCCAGCCCGCCGGCATATTGCCCGACGCTCTCGAAGGAGGTGACGGTCTTTGGGATCGGAGGCTCCACGATGGGCAGCGTCCTTGGACCGATGCTCGACAAGCTCTACAAAGAGGAGGGCGTGGCCTTCTCGCGTTGGGGCAAGGCAAGCTCGGGCCTTGCGCGCCCGGACTTCCATGACTGGCCCAAAGAGTCGCCGCGCCTCATGAACAAGCACAGCCCCGATATCGTGATCGTGTCTCTGGGTACGAACGACTATCAGGCTCTGAACGACGGCAAGAACTGGATCCGCCAGGAAGATGACGCTTGGGAGACGACCTACGGGGACCGTGTGACCGAGATGTTGACGGCCCTTGGTGGTGAAAACAAAGAGCGCCTCGTCATCTGGAGCGGCCCCTACGCCTTTGAAGGCAAGAACGCTGTGGTCCGCGCGCCCATCGTCAACCGCATCATGCGCGAGAGGGTTGAGGCCTACATCGCGGACGGCGGCAAGGCCCTCTTCCACGACGCCTACGGCCCGACGAGCGATGACAACGGCAAGCCCCTGTCCGAGGCGATCCTGCCTAGCAAGGGCGCGAAGAAACAAAAGATCCGTGGGCATGACAACATTCACCTCACGGCAGACGCTGTCCGCGAGCTGCTGGCCAAGCCCATCACCGACATGACGCGACCGTGCATCCCTGCGAAGGTCCCGTAATAGTTAACGTATTGACTTGAGAGCGAGCCCCCTTCCGAGGGACCCGGTCTCATCATGAGAGAGGCCCGCGCTACCCAGCGTCGGGCCTCTTGTCTTTTGGTCGCTCGGTACCCTTGATTATGGGCCCCTCGCGTCGGTATAATACGCCCCTGGAGGTGCAGAGTGTCGGGTTTTTTCAGCCCCCAGCGGATGGGGACCTTAGCCGCGGTCGTGGCCGCCGTGATGCTCGCCTTTGATTTGTCGGGCTACACGTGGTTCCGCGCGCAGCTCACCGCGGACTTTGCGCTGCCTGTGTGGGTGCTCTTCGCGGCCTACGCGGGCCTTCAGTACCTCCTGTACAAACACGCACAGCGGGGCTTTGAGCTCTCCGACCGGGAGGTCGCGAAGTGGGGTGACAAGCTCGAGCTCGCGACCCCGCAGATCCTCGACCTCTACGCCGAACGTAAGCCCGTGCGAGAGATCGCGAAGGCTGTCGAAAAATCGCATGGGGTTCCAACGGACGTCACGCTCAGGTATATTATCGCGCTCGCCCGCTTCAACGGCGGCGGCATGGATCCTCAAAGCCCGGGATGACGTCATGAACTCCTCCAAACGCCTCCTGGCCATTATCGCCGCCCTGCTCCTCCCCGTCGGGGGCGCGGCGTTGTCTGCCTGCGATGGGACCGCCGCCGTCGCTGGCGCCGACACTTTTGGCCCCGACGCCAGCGGACCACCCAGCCTCCAGACGGTCTCGACCACGCTCAGTGAGACGTCCATCGTCGCGGGTGGTTCAACGATCGTGACCTGCACTGGGCGCGATCAGTACGAGGACGTCATCGACGTCCCGATGAGCTTTCGGGTCATCGACCCCTCGGGCAACAGCCCCGAGGGCGTGACCGTTTCAGGTCAAACCATTACCGCCGCCTTCGCGGGCTCTTTTCGGGTCATCTGCCAACACGAGGGCACCCCCGCGTTCAGCGACAACGCGCCCCCGACGCTCGCCGTCCAGGCGGGTGCGCCGGCCGAGATCTTCACCTACGTGCTCTTCAACACCGTCACGGCCGGGACCCGAATCTCGGTCGCGTGCTCCGTGCGCGACGCCGCCGGCAACCGCACAGCAGCCGAGACCATGATCCGCGTCACCCCCCCCGAGGGGGCCACGGTCGAGGGCAGCTCGGTGCTCTTTGAGAAGACTGGGGACTACGCCGTCGCCTGCACGACCGTCGACGGCGGGTTGGCGACCTCCGAGCCGCCATCGATCAAGGTCACCCCGGGCGAGCTCGCGACGCTAGTGACGATCCTCTCAACACCGACTATTTCGCCAGGAGGCTCGGTCACAGTGACGTGCCCTGGACGCGACCGATTCGGCAACACGGTCCCCCTCGAGAAGGTCATCACCGCGCCGGTGGATGGACTGACCGGCCAGGATAACCGCCGCCTATCGCTATCGGGAACTCGCGCGGGGCTCTATTCCGTGACCTGTATCCCGCAAGAGGCCTGGGTCAAGGCGGCCTCGGCGTCCGCACAGCTGGAAATCTTAGCGGGCGCCCCAGCCGGGCTCACCCTCGGGCTCAGCCCTGATCGCGCGGTCTATCCCGTGGGAATGCGCGTTCTGCTGACCCCGGTCGTGCTCGACAGCTGGGGGAACTCGGTGACGAACATCGACGACGAGATCGCGCTTGAGGCCCTGTTCAATAACCGCCTCCAGCAGACCCTCACGCCAGGGTCCCGGGCGACCCTCGACGCCGAGGGGTTCTGGGTCCTGCGCGCCCGCCTCGGCCCGCCCTACAACCTAAGCGCGCAGCGCTCGGTCGCCGCCGACGCGTCCGCGCCGATTATCGACATCACGAACCCCGTCCGCGGTCAGATGGTCACGGCGTCCGGCAGCAGCATGCCGATCACCGGCGAGGTCCGAGACCTCACCGGTGGCCTCTTCGAGGTGACCATCGACGGAGCGACGCAGACCTTGACGCAGGGCGTGACGACCTTTCCGATCGCCCGCACCTACCTGCCCGAACATGGTATGAACAGCATCATCGCCACCGCGCTGGACGTGACGGACAATTTCACACGCGCAGCGCAGAGCTGGTTAGCGGCGCCCGAGTGGAAGCCCGCCGCGAGCTCATTCGACGAGGGCATCATCGCCTTCCTGTCGCGCGACTTCATCGATGACGGGGTCAGGACGGGCGCCGCCAACGATCTCGCGACCATCTTCGAGCGGGTGGTCGGCAACATCAACGTGTCGAGTCTTCTCCCGTCGCCCGCGGTGACCTACGGCGGCTTCGACGTCTACCTGCGCAATATGCGCTACAATAAGCCGACTATCGCCCTGTCGCCCGGACTCAATGGCCTCTTGCTTGAGATGAACGTCCAAAATATCGCGGTGGATGTGGACGCCCAGGGCTTCGTCAATGTCGGCGGCAAGGTGACCGTGTCCAGCGTCGATATCGACATGATGCTGTCGATCACGGTCGTCAACGGCGTGGCCCGCGTCCGCCAAGAGGCGACGACCGTGAACGTCAATGGGCTCCGCATCGACGTCCACTGGAGCATCAACTGGCTCGTGAACCTCTTCTCGAACACTATCTCGAACGCGCTCAGCGACTCGCTCAAGACCGCCCTCGTGCAGATGGTGCCGCCGATGCTCCAGGACGTCTTTAAGAGCATCGAGCTCAACGAGACCTTCACGGTCCCGGCGTTCTTCCCTGGGATGCAGCCGCTCAATGTCCTCTTGAGCTCCAAGCTCTACAACGCGGCTATCAACGAGTCCGGTATCACGCTTGGGCTTCGTACGCGGGCGTCGGCCGCGAGGCGCGTGACATGGGCCACGCGTGGCTCCATCATGCGCGGTGGCTGTTTTGGCGTCGATGGGGGGCCCCCCGTGTGGAATCCCGCGAAGAGGATCGGCGCCGCGATCTCCTTGGACGTCATCAATCAGCTCTTGCATGCCGTCTGGCAAGGTGGGGGTCTTGAGCTCACGATGGGCGCCGACGCGTTCGGGGGCGCAAACCTTGAAGCAGACTTCGGAATCACCGCGCTCGACATCGATATGTCGGCGCGCCTGCCGCCTCTCCTCACGGACTGCGGTGGCAAGCTGGTGCTACAGATGGCCGAGATCAACATGGACGTGCACGCGACGCTCAGTGGGGTCCAGCTGAACGTGTCCCTCATTATCGCGGTCGAGACCGGCGCCGTGGTTGAGATGAAGAATGGCAAGCTGACGATGTCTCTGGAGTCCATCCCTGAGGAGGCCATCCTCGTCGACATCACGAGCATCGAGTCGGATCTCTTCGACACGAACCTTGAGGTCGAGCTCATCGACTTCTTGCGCGATCTGGTGCTCGTGAAGGCGCTGGAGCAGGTCGGCGGTCAGACCCTGGCCGACTTCCCTCTTCCCGAGATCGACCTCGGCGCGATCGACCCGTCTCTCAGCGGCACCGTCATCTCGTTCACCAATAGCGAGCTGACCCGCAAGCGCGGCTTCTTGACGCTGGGCACGAACCCTTAGGTTCTCGCGGGGCCTTGAGGCCAAGGCGGGGGGACGAGACGTCCGCGAACCTCGCAGCAGCGTCATTCACAGAGCCCACAGGTACGCGGATGTTTATTGTCCGCTACGGGCCTAGGAGGCTGGCCTCGGCTGGTTGGTTCGAAGGTGTGGGGCCCTTGGACGCCAGGCCTACGTGGGCGTCCGCGGACCATTGCGGCCACCCAAGGCCAGCGGTCTCGCTTGCACCGAAGCTGCCCGTCGGCGGACGTGGGCGTCCGCGGACCATTGCGGCCACCCCGAGGTACGCGGACGCCCACGTCCGCTACGGGCGTGGGAACGTCAGGCCAAAGCTCGACCGGTTTGGCGCGTCAACCTCGGTTTCCTGACGAAACGTCAAGCGACTGGGACGTGCTCGATAGTCGGGCGGCGGCCCCACTCGCGGCGCTTGAGGAACCACATGGGGACAACCCCCTGGAGCACGCCCGATATGGCCAAGACGAGGAAGAAGCCGCCCTCAGCCATCAGCCCGGTGCCGACTAGGAGGCCCGCGAGCCCACCCTGAAACACTAACAACAAGACCGCATCCCAGATAAGGGGGCGGCGCATGTCGCCGGCCCCGTTGAATACGAAACCAATCGCGATACCCATCGCCATTAGTGGATAGAAGGGCGCGACGTGGTCGAGCAGCTCGAGGGTGTCGGCGACGACGCTTGGGTCATCGGGCACGAAAGCGCCGATGAGCGCGGGGGCGAAGAGCATCACCAGCAGCGCATTGACGACGGCCGCCATCGCCGCGATGCCCGCGCCCGTCCATGCGGCACGCCCGGCGTCATGAGAACGCCCAGCGCCCAGCAGCATGCCGACGACCGGCGCCGCGCCGCCACCCCATGCCATGGCCATCATGATCATCGGGATGTCGATCTTGGTCCAGAGGGTCATCGCGCGAAAGACGGACTCACCGCGCTCACCCGCGATAAGCCAGGTCGAGAGGCCGACGAGGGCCAGCATGCCGACGACCCTTAGGCTCTGCTGAATTGCCGATAGAAACCCAAGGCTTAACTGCTCACGTAGGACTCGGCGGTCGACCCATCGGCGCGTGCCCGGCGGGCGCAGCTTGATGCTGCGGGAGACCGCGATAAAGCCCCATATCGACGTGAGTATACGCAGGATGACGGTCACCCACGCGGCCGCCTCGATGCCGGTAGGGTCCAAGCCAAACCAACCGAGGACGAAGGCGGCTTCGAGCCCTAGAGTCGCGATAGAGACGGTCGCGATGAGGATAAGGGGCACGATCGAGTCACCGCGGGCGCGCAAGACGCCAATGGTGATGACCATAAAGACGGTGCCGACGCCGCCGATGCCCATAATGCGCAAAAACGCTGTGCCCGGGCCGCGCGAGCTCTCGCTCATGAAGACCTGACCGAGGGGGTCGGCCAAGATCCCGACGAAGGCCGAGCCGATGGACAGGATCACGCCCACGAAGAGGACGGCCCGGGCGGCCGCCGCGGCGCGCACCTCGTCCCCGGCCCCGGTCGCGCGGCTGATCTGGGCCACCGCGGCGTTCGCCATGCCATTGGCCAAGAGCGCGAAGACGGCCGTCAGCATGTCGCTGACCGCCGCACCCGACAGAGACGCGCCGCCATCACCCGTCTGGCCGAAGACCCAGACCTCGGTGAGGTTGAACCCCGCCTGAAAGAAGGAGGCGAGCGCGAGGGGGAGGCCCAAGAGCAGCACGGCTCTCGTGGGACTCCGCTGGAGTATGCTGTGGGTCATCAGAGGGGGTCGATAAACACTTCACGAGGGCGACTAGTGCCGTCGGAGGGACCGACGATGCCTTGCTCTTCCATCATCTCGATGATGCGAGCCGAGCGGTTGTATCCGATCTTCAGCTTCCGCTGGAGAAAACTCGTCGAGATCTGCTGGTTTTCTGCGGCGATGCGAACGGCCTGGTCGTAGAGCTCGTCGGCCTCGGAGCCGCCTGCCGGCAAGGCCGACCCCCCGTCCTCGTCATCGTCGGCGACGAGAATGCCCATGTCATATTCGGGACTTCCCTGCGTCTTGAGGTGGGCCACGATGCGGTGGACCTCCTCCTCAGAGACGTAGCAGCCGTGGACGCGCTTAATGCCGCCGCTGCCGGGGGGCATAAAGAGCATGTCGCCCATGCCCAGGAGGGCCTCGGCGCCGTTGCGGTCGAGGATGGTCCGCGAGTCGGTCTTGGACGTCACCTGAAACGAGATGCGCGTCGGGAAGTTGGCTTTGATGAGCCCCGTCAAGACGTCGACGGAGGGGCGCTGGGTCGCGAGGATGAGGTGGATCCCGGACGCGCGTGCCATCTGGGCGAGACGCGCGATGTAGGTCTCGACCTCTTTGCCCGCGACCATCATGAGGTCGGCGAGCTCGTCGATGATGACGACGATGCACGGCAGGCGCTCGATGGCCTTGCCGTCGCAGTCGAGGATGACCCCCTTCGGATCGGCCTGGCCCTTGGCCTCGCGCTTGAGCTTCGCGAGGCGTATGCGCTCGGGGAGGCCGGCGCTGGGGTCGTCTAGGAGCTGCTGGACTCGCGCGTTGTAGCCGCCCAGGTTTCTGACGCCCATGTCGGCCATGAGGCCATAGCGGCGCGTCATCTCTTTGACGGCCCACTTGAGCGCGGTCGCGGCCTGCTTCGGATCGGTCACGACCGGGAGCAAGAGGTGTGGAATCCCCTCATAGATGCTGAGCTCGAGCATCTTCGGGTCCACCATGATGACGCGGACGTCGCTGGGCTCTGCTTTGTACAGCAATGATACGATGAAGCTGTTGATGGCGACCGACTTACCAGAGCCGGTCGAGCCCGCGACGAGGAGGTGTGGCGCCTTGGCGAGGTCCATCGAGGTCGGGTGACCCGTGATGTCCTTGCCGAGGGCGAGGGTCATCTTACTCTTGGCGCGAGAATAACTTTCATCTGAGAGGATCTCTTTGAGCCAGACGGTCTCGCGGGCAGCATTGGGGACCTCGATGCCGACGACGTTCTTGCCGGGGATCGGCGCGACGATACGGATACGCAGGGCCGAGAGCGCCATCGCGAGGTCATCGCTGAGGCCAGCGATCGCGCTGATCTTGACGCCCGGGGCCGGGAGGAACTCGTACATCGTGATGACGGGGCCCGGATGGATCTCCGTGACGCGGCCCTTTACTTTGTAGTCCAAGAGCTTTGCTTCGAGGATCTGCGCGTTCTTCTTTAAGAGCTCGCGGTCATAGCTCATCGTCTCGGGTGGCTTATACTCGAGCATCGACAGGGGCGGGAGCACGAAGGGCTTCGCCTCGGGCGGGATGGTGCGCGGGGGCGGGACGATATCACCATCCTCATCCTCGTCCTCGTCGTCGTCGTCGTCGTCCGCATCACCGTCGGCGCCCTCGAGGTCGGCGTCGACCTCGTCCAGAATAATGGGCTCGGCCGGGCCGCGCATCGGCGCGTCGTCGTCCTCGTCGGCGTCTTCATCCGCGTCT